>Ga0247727_10006752_pt1 | contig 22338 bp, 24 predicted proteins | sample WisWelCaveWW1625_FD_202498 | JGI IMG/M metagenome (GOLD analysis project Ga0247727, IMG submission 202498) | Biofilm microbial communities from Wishing Well Cave, Virginia, United States - WW16-25 | ecosystem: Environmental > Aquatic > Deep subsurface > Groundwater > Cave microbial mat | place...
ACCGCTGGCAAGACATCATCGCCGAAAAAAAACAAACTCATAAAATACATCGCTGGCAAAACCGCATTGCTGGCAAAACTGTTTTTGTATTTTCCAAAAGAGAAGGAAAAACCCCTGTCTTTCTAACGGCCAGCGTTAGCTGCGGTGGGGTGGAGTGTGGACTCGGCTTGGGAGCAGAAAAAGCCCGAAGCCGGAAAAATGCTTGTAAATCGCGCAGACTCCCCACCGTCAGCTGCACGCATTGTTAGGAAGACAGGGTGGGAGCAGGGAAAACTTCCAGCCAGAAAAATGCTTGGGAGCGGACGCACTAAACACCGCTGGCAAGACACCACAACCATCACATCCGCAAATATTATGACACTATTGTTGGCAAAACACCACCACCAACATATACCACGAACGCGACGAGACATTGCCTAAACGCGCCACAATTGACAAAACTACATGGCTGGCAAAGTGACTCGACCAATCCTTATCACCGCTGGCAAGACATCATCGCCGAAAAAAAACAAACTCATAAAATACATCGCTGGCAAAACCGCATTGCTGGCAAAACTGTTTTTGTATTTTCCAAAAGAGAAGGAAAAACCCCTGTCTTTCTAACTACGTGCTTGGTTGAGGACTTCAACATAACCGCTTATGGATGGAATTTGCCATAAATGATACATAATTCGGTACTCCTCAACCTAAAACGCAAAAACTGCGCTCACTGAAAGACCTTATACCTACCCAGCTATGATTTATACGGAGTCATTCTTTAAAATGCCCCGTGCGGGGTGTTATACAGAATAATTCTGTATAATAGTCTATTTACAGATTATAAACCACCTGAGCAAAAAGGATAATGTAACACAGGGTTTCCTCCATCATGCGCCTCAAAGCAGACCTACTTCTATTCATGGTTGCCATCATCTGGGGGACGGGATTCGTCACGCAGGGAGTTGCGGCGCGATATCACGTTGCGTTTCTTTTCAACGGCGCGAGTTTCATGCTTGCGGCACTGATTCTGATTCCATTCATTCCGCGTGGGACGAAGGTAACAACAGCCCAATGGAAGTGGATGCTCGCCGCAGGCGTCATTTTGTTTTTTGCGACAGCGTTCCAGCAGGTGGGGCTTTTCTACACCAAGATTGCCAATGCAGGCTTTCTTACAAGCCTCTATGTTGTGTTCACACCCTTTCTACTGTGGGTCATGTTCCGCGAGAAGCCTCACTGGGTCGACCTTGTGGCGGTAGTCCTTGCAGGGGTGGGCGCATTTTTTCTGTCCACAGGAGGCAGGCCTGTCCTGAGTTATATCGAAGGATTCGAGGTCCAGAGAGGTGACGCGTTGGAAGTCATCGGCTCGACGTTTTGGGCGTTGCATTTTGTTGTGTTGGGAAAGTTTGCGACAAAATTTGCATCCGTTTCATTTGCAGCAGGGCATTTCTTTATCAGCGGCTTCATCAATTTAGTCTGCGGGCTATTCGTTGAAGACGCATCTATCTTAACTGCGCTTCCTTTGGTTGGCGCAATTCTTTACCGCGCGTCCATATCCATTGGGATTGGATACACTCTTCAAGTGTGGGGACAAAAACACACGCCTCCAACGGATGCTGCGCTGATTCTCGGACTGGAAGCGGTCTTTGCTGTGATTGCTGGCTGGATCGTACTCGATCAAACGCTTTTGCCCATTCAAATTTTTGGTTGCGTTGTAATTTTCGTTGCAGTATTATTTTCGCAAATTAAGAGTTGGAATTCAGGTAAAATTGACCACGATCACCTGGTCGAGGGACGATGACAGCAAAAGTTATTTTGAATCCGTATTCGAATCGTTGGAACTCTCAGAAGCGCTGGTCGGAAGCCGAAGCCGCGCTCAGCGCCGTGGGCGTGAAATTTGAGTTGGCTGTTTCGGAACGCAAAGGTCAGATCATCGAACTTGCCGAGCAGGCTGCGCGCGAAAAGTTTTCGCCGATCATCGTCGCGGGGGGAGACGGATCAATTGGTGATGCCGCTAACGGCTTGGCAAGAGGCGCGGCGTCCGCGAAAGAATCGTTGGGTCCGCTAGGGATCATGCCGACGGGTTCCGCCAACGACATCGCGTTCGCGTTGGGTCTGCCGACAGATCTGAATGAAGCCGCGCGCGTGATCGCGAATGGAAAGACGCGCGCGATGGATCTAGGTAAATTGAACGACAAATATTTTGTGAACAATTCGGGCGCGGGGCTTGAACCGTACGTCACCATCAAACATGAAAAGATTCGCTGGATCAAAGGCATCGCTCGATATCTGGTTGCAGCGGTGCAGGGGATCATGGATAAGCCCGAATGGGTTGGAAGAATCAAATGGGATGACGGCGAACACGCTGGGAAATTTTCGCTCATATCCATCGGCAACGGACGACGAACAGGCGGATTCTTTATGACTCCTCACGCTAATCCGTTCGATGGAAAGTTGACTCTTGCCTATGGCTATCGCGCTACGCGCCTCGGGTTGTTCCAGGCTCTCCCGCGCGCGTTCAATGAAGATAAAAATAGTTACGTTGAAATGGATGGGATGCGCGAATTGCACACAACAAAAATTACCATCCATCTTGATACACCGTCCCCCGCGCACACGGACGGCGAAATGCTCTCCGAATGGATTCAGGATTTTGAATACGAAATTTTGCCGAAAAAATTAAATGTACTGGTGGTCGAGTAGCCCCGAAGGGCGTATCGAGACCACCGCGCCGTAAAGCAAAACTTGTTACAAATTTACTCCTGTACATTGCTGGTCTCGACTGCTTGCGTCTCGACCAGCAGAATAAAAAATAATATGAGCGACCTCTCTTTCAAACCCCTCAAACGAAATTTATGGACCGACCTCGAAGAACTGTTCGGCTCTCACGGCGCATGCGGCGGATGCTGGTGTATGCACTGGAAACTTCGCGGCAAAGAATATGATGAAGCCAAAGGATACGAAACGAGGCAACTGCACAAATCCATCGTGGATTCAGGTACTGTCACTGGCTTGCTCGCATATCTGCATGGAGACGTGGTGGGCTGGGTGGCAGTCGAACCGCGTTCTGCTTATGAAAAGTTAGCCCATTCTCGCACGCTGAAACCTGTGGACGATGAACTCGTCTGGTCTATCACATGCTTCTTTGTCTCGAAGAAGTTTCGCAATCAGGGGATTCACGTCGAGTTGTTGAATGCCGCAGTAAACTACGTCAAATCAAAAGGCGGAAGAATCGTGGAAGGTTATCCTGTTGAGACAAATAAGGAAATGCCCGCACCCTTTGCCTTCACGGGGACAGCCTCCGCGTTTGCTAAAGTGGGATTCAAAGAAGTCGCCCGCAATTCTTCAACACGCCCGATTTTTCGATTCGTGATCGAATGGTAATTGTCATTGCGAGCGAGCCGCTTTTGGCGAGCGTGGCAATCTCGCCTAACCTGTAATCGATTGTTTAGATGGTGCGCCGAGATTGCTTCTCGAAGACTCGCAATGACATCTGAGTAAATAAATGTCCTTTCAAGATATTCGCCGCAGGTCTCGTAAGTGGTTGAGCGCCGAGGAGATACGTCTTCTCGTTTTTGTTCTGCTTGGGCTTGCTATTCTACTTGCCGTAAATATTTCCCTCGCTCGTATTCTGCCTGGCGGGGAATGGCTATATCTTCGCTGGAGCGGCGCGCGCGCTTTCCTGTTCGAGCAAGTCGAACCATACAGCACGACGATAGCCGAACGCGTGCAACAAATCGCTTACGGGCGGAATGCATTTTCAAGCGAATACGGTTACGTCTTGAACGATCCGTTTTATATCGTTTTGCTTTACACGCCTCTCGCGTTATTTTCCGATTTTTCCCTCGCTCGCGGAATCTGGATGCTGTTCACCGGAGCCGCGCTGGTTGGCTCCGTTATTTTCGCGGTCAGGCTTTCTGAATGGGAGCCTCCGCGCTGGCTCTACATCTCATTCATCGCTTTCTCGTTGCTCAGTTACTACAGTCTCCAATCTCTGGTCTCTGCTTCCTCATCAATCTTCCTCACCTTCCTTTATCTCTCCATCCTCCTCGCGCTCCGTTCATTAAATGACGAACTTGCGGGCGCGCTGTTATTCCTCACCGCCTATCAATGGGAAGTGGGCGCGCTGTTCTTTTTATTCATCGTGGTCGCCGTGATCGCTAATAAACGCTGGAAGGTGTTCACTGGCTTTGGAATGTCCCTTTTTGTCATGCTGGTTGTTTCCTTTCTCTCGTATCCAGGCTGGGGACTTCATTATTTTCGCGCTACACTTTCCGATTGGTATCGCGGCGCGAACTTGAATCTCGATTCATATTTGTCATTCTGGTTGTCTGATTCACAATTTCCGATTAGCTCGATGATTACACTCGCGCTGGGTGTCATCCTTTTCCTTGAATGGCTCGGCGCGGTCCGTTCGCATTTTCGACGGATCGTGTGGGCGGCGTCTCTTTCACTGGCGGTCACACCGTTGCTTGGTTTCGCGATCTTCGAATCAAATTATGTCGTTTTGATTTTGCCCTTGATTCTCGTTATCGCTTTGGTTTGGGAGCGCTGGCATCGCCGTCGCGTACTTGCAAGCACGCTAGTGTTGACAGTTGCATTCATCGTTCCGTTTGTCCTTTACATTTTCAACGCAACCACAAGCGAACGCATCTACTCTGACTCGTTGACTCTCCTTCCTCCCGTTGCCGCGATCATCGCGTTGTATTGGATGCGCTGGCAGGTTGTCCGTTCATCGCGCACGTGGCTCGAACAAGTGGGAGCGCGTCCATGAACTGGCGGCATTACGCGATTCTTTTTGTGATCGGCTTGCTCGTTCCGTTCGCGGTCTCGCGCTTCCAAGATCTTCCTGGCTACATGGACGCCGATTATTATTTCGCGGGCGGCATTCAACTCGCCGAAGGCAAAGGCTTCACCGAGCCATACATTTGGAATTACCTCAGCAACCCGCACTCGCTCCCGAATCCCTCGCACACATACTGGATGCCGCTTGCGTCCATCGTGTCCGCGCTTGGGATGTGGATGAGTGGACTCACAACGTACGCGACAGGACGCGCGCCGTTCATTCTCCTTTCAGCCTGCGTGCCAGTTCTGACAGCGACTCTCGCCTTCCACATCTCGCGCCAAACGCGTCTCGCGTTTGTTTCAGGCTTGCTCTCGATTTTTTCAATGTACTACGCGCCCTTCATGCCCGTTCCTGATAATTACGCTATCTTTATGATTCTTGGCGCAATGTTTTTGATTCTCGCCCCTCGCAACGAAAAATGGATTCCCTTCGCCCTCGGCGCGCTGGCTGGCTTACTGACTCTTGCAAGAAGCGACGGTTTACTTTGGCTTGGGCTTGCTGGGTTAATCCCCCTCTCCCTTCAGGAGAGGGCAGGGGTGAGGGTGAGTCAAGTCTTACAATCAATTCTCCTCCCAGGAATCCTCACCCTCCTCGGTTATCTCCTCATCATGGGCTTCTGGCATTATCGCAACCTCAACTTGTTCGACTCCTTCCTCGCGCCTGGCGGCGGACGATTGCTCTGGCTCGAAAACTACAACCAGACGTTTATCTATCCACCCGACGCGTTAACCCGCGAAGGATTCCTCCAAGCAGGTTGGAACGCCGCGTTGCAGGATCGAATCGCCGCGTTGACATCCAACTTCAGCAATGCTTTTGCCGCACAGGGAGAAATATTCCTCTTTCCGTTTATTTTGCTGGGGCTGTGGCAGTTGCGAAAAGATTTGCGAACAAAGATCGCCGTCACTGGCTGGCTGATCTTGTTTGCCGTGATGACAATCATCTTTCCTTTTGCCGGCTCGCGCGGAAGTTTTTTTCACGCGGGCGCGGCGTTCCAGCCAATGTGGTGGGTTGCGGCTCCGATTGGTTTGGAGGCAGTCATCTCATGGGCGCGTGCTCGCGGTCAATTCACAGACAAGAACGCGCCTATCGTTTTTCAAAGTATCCTCGTCTTACTTGCCGCGTTGATGACATTTTATCTCGTGAATTTCCGCGTCGTTGCAAGCGGATGGGCGAAGGATGATTTCATTTACCCGTCCGTGGAGGAAATGTTTCAGGATAACGGGATCAGCCCGAACGATGTAGTGATCGTCCGCAATCCGCCGGGATATTTTATTGCATCGGGTCGCCCCGCGATTTCCCTGCCGTTTGGTGATGAGTCCACGATATTGGCTGTGGCTGAAAAGTTTGACGCGAAATATCTTGTTCTTGAAGATGGCGGCACATTTGATGCTATTCAGGATTTGTATGATGATCCGAATAACAATCCAATATTCATTTATTTAGGAGAAGTGGATGGCGCGCGCCTCTATCGTATCGAAATCCCGAATTGATCCGCGTATCATTATTGCCGTTGTTGCACTGATCGCGGTTTTGTTTTATCTGCTGATGAGCGCGCAGATCTTCCGCGTCGGTTTCCCGCTCGATGATACATGGATTCATTTAACCTATGCGCGAAATTTCGCAGAACATGGCGAGTGGGCATTTCGGCTTGGCGAAAAATCTGCAGGCTCCACCGCGCCGCTGTGGACGTTTCTACTTTCACTCGGATATTTTCTCAACCTCGCGCCTTACGCATGGACATTTTTTCTCGGATGGCTCGTGTTGACCGCGCTAGGAATTTCTGCCGAAACTGTCGCACGCCGACTTGTTGAATCTTATAAATCAAACACACCATGGGTTGGAATCTTTTTTGTCCTTGCATGGCATCTCACGTGGTCTGCCGTCTCTGGGATGGAAACCCTCCTGCACGGACTTTTTATCTTCATAGTGCTTGCTGCGTTGATCACAGGCACGCGTCGTTATCTCGCCCTTGGCTTGCTCGTTGGATTAAGTGTTTGGGCTCGCCCCGACGGTTTGACTCTGCTCGGCCCCATTCTTTTTACCGCGCTGTTTGTAGAAAATTCATGGTCATTGCGCGGCACAGCGATTTTGAAAACGATCATTGGATTTGGCGCGTTGTTCCTTCCTTATTTGCTTTTCAACCTGGCTTTATCAGGCAATCCTATGCCGAATACGTTTTACGCCAAACAGGCTGAGTATGAAGTAGATTGGTTGTCAAGGAGTTTAACTGAACGATTCACAAATTACTTGTTGCCAATCGTTGCCAGCCCTTTTCTTGTCCTAATCCCGGGCGCATTGGTCTGGCTTGTGAAAATAATTCGCGCACGCAACTGGAGTGCGCTGGCAGGCGTGATTTGGTTCGTCGGTTACGTCGCCATTTATTTCTTGCGCCTACCCGCGTATCAACATGGCAGATACATCATTCCCGCGCTTCCTGTCTTGTACTTGTGGGGGGTGCTTGGTTTTCTGGAATATGTATCTTCGTCTAAGGCGAATACGCGGATTGTTTTCTTGTGGCAAAGTCTTATTGCCGTTTTGTGTGTTGCCTTCACTTTCATCGGCGCGCGCCAGAATGCCCACGATGTGTATTGGATCGAAAGTGAAATGGTCGAAACCGCAAAGTGGATCCAGCAGAACGTCCCGCCTGATGCGTTGCTGGCTGTCCACGACATCGGCGCACTTGGGTATTACGTTCCTAATCCAATTGTTGACCTTGCCGGGCTGATCACCCCTGATGTTGTCCCATTTATTCGCGATGAAGCGCGTCTTGAAATGTATCTTGCCGATACATCCTCCGATTACTTGATCGTTTTCCGAAGCGATTACCCAAACCTGATCGCCGAGCGAGTCCCTGTATTTGTCGCGGGGCAGGAGGCAGGTCCGCTTGAGTTCGAGAACGATATGCATGTATATCAATTGAAGTAACGGCTATTACGAAACTGAAATGCGCCTGTCAATTCGATTAATTGCCCGCCTGTCGTACCTGTGCTATACTCCATTCAAGAATGTTACAGAAAAAAGGCTGTGTGGATGAATGAGATAACCCTGCTGATTGCAGATGATCACCCGCTATTTCGCCAGGGAGTTGTAGAGGCGTTGTCGCTTGAGAAGGATTTTCGAGTCATTGCTCAAGCCGCGGATGGGAACGAAGCGCTGGATCTGATCCTGTCGCTCAAGCCGAATGTTGCAGTCCTCGATGTAAATATGCCCGGGTTGAATGGTCAACAGGTGACTCACCAGGTTACTTCCGATCATCTTCCTACGCGCGTGGTGCTTCTGACGGGATATGACGATATTGAGCAGGCGATCCATGCCATCCTCGCTGGCGCTACGGGTTATTGTGCGAAAGATATAGAACCGGAGGTCCTTGCCCGTACCATCCGCGCCGTGGCAGAGGGCAAATACGCGGTTGCCGGCAATATTTTTAATCGCCGCGAACTGGATCATTGGATCGACGAGCAGATGGAAGGTGCGAGGCGGTCTTACAGTGAACCGGGGTCACCGTTTCATCCGTTGTCTGATCGTGAGATGGAAGTATTATCCTGCGTTGTCCGCGGGATGAGTAATAAAGAGATCGCTGGTTTACTGGGGATCAGTCATCAAACGGTTAAGAATCATGTTACTTCCATTTTGCGTAAATTCGGTGTTGAAGATCGAACCCAGGCTGTAGTCTACGCCCTAAAACGCGGGTGGGTAAAACTTCAAACGACCCCCGTGAAAACCCAGGAGTAATATATGGCAATGGATATCGAGACACCCGCCGCAGGCGAATTGGATTTGCAGGCAGAGTTGGAAGAAACAGTCAGGGCATTGCGCGAAGTTACTTTGATGATTGAGCAAAGTCAGGTTGAAGTAACGAAACTTTCCCAGCGTAATGCGGCGATCACCACCCATTTACAACAAGTCCAAAACCAGATTGAAAAAATTCCGCAAGCCGAAATAAAAACTGCGTATGATTCTGCGTTGGATGCACAGCAACGTCTGTTTGTGATGCGTGGACAATTGGAAAAATTGCAAAGCGAAAAGTCCCACCTGGAACGCTTCAAATCTACGCTCGAGCGTGCCAGCCACTCCTCAAGCGGACTCTCTGCCTCAGCATCTTCCGGCGGATCAAAGAGCCCGCTGGCGAGTGTCGAAATGCTCGTGAATGCCCAGGAAACCGAACGACAGCGCCTTTCCCGCCAAATGCACGATGGACCCGCGCAAGCCTTATCAAACTTTATTCTTCAAACGGAAATCGCGATGCGATTAATGGATATCGATATCGGACAGGCGCGCGATGAGTTGAATAATTTGAAAACATCTGCGATGGGCACCTTTCAAAAGGTTCGCAACTTTATTTTTGAATTACGCCCGATGATGCTGGATGATTTGGGGTTGGTGCCAACGGTTCGCAGGTATGCAGACGCATTCAAAGAACAGGCTGGGTTGGATATCAGTGTGACGGTTACCGGAAGTGAACGGCGTCTTGAGCCGTATCTCGAAATCATGCTTTTTCGGGCAATCCAGGAACTGCTTGGCAACGCGGCGCGTCATAGCCAGGCAACTCTGGTGAAGGTAATGTTGGATATGGGGGAGGATCGTATTCGCGTCAGCGTAGACGATAACGGTAAAGGCTTCGACCCGGAGGCTGTGCAACAAGGGAGCAGTTTGGGGTTGAAATTGATCAAAGAGAGAGCAGAAATGCTGGGCGGGAGTTGCGAAATAGATAGCGCGATCGGAAAAGGCGCCCGGATTTCCTTTGCGGTATCCGCCCACTCGTAATTCGAGTTTCAATATCGTTAAGGGCAGATAACAGGATTGTAAGCAAACTCGATATCTGCCATCTTGCAAAAGATGATGTCTTGAGTAAAATATTGATAAGCCTGAGAGTGGTTCTCGGTACTAGCAACCCCAAATTATTAAAGAAAGGAATTACTGCCATGTTATTCGCTCCCAAGGAAAAAGGTCAGGGTCTGGTCGAGTATGCGATCATCCTCGCTCTTGTCGCCATCGTAGTAATCGCTGTGATGCGCTTACTCGGACCCAAGATCGGCAATACTTTCAGCACCATCAATAGCTCCCTGCCGTAATCTCAACCGACTCGTAATATCCAAGGACTCTGCCCGAAGGCAGAGTCCTACTTTTTTATCAATTTAATATAATTCGATTTTGGTTTATACTGTATAATATTTGAAAGAAGTATATTCCAACTTGACAGATTAGGAAGTCAAGAGAGGAGAAAATCTATGCGTCGCGGACGATTACTTATCTTCCTGGTGTTAATTGTGGTTGTAGGCTTGGGGTTGCTTGCGCTGGTCTTAACCCAATTTGCTCCCCAAACGATCCAGCCAACACAGGCCGCACTTACTGAGATTTATTTTGCCGCTCAAAATATTCCTCAGGGAACTACGATTACCGCTGAAATGCTCGGAAAACTTGCCATTCCACCGGCAAATGTTGCCGAAGTGGAATTTACAGTCGGTGAAGAGGCGAATTTAGTGGGGCAAACCGCACGCTTTACTCTCGAGCAAGGCGTGATCATCACTTCTTCGATGGTAGGCACGGGTCCGGTAGAAATTTCTGGTCCTGCCTGGGCTGTTCAAATTCCTACTGGAATGGTAGCCGCTTCCTTTCCAACAAATCGCCTTGCTACTGTGGCGTTTGGCGTGAACGACGGCGCGCACGTTAATGTAAATGCCTGCATGCTTTTTGTTGATATTGACCCTGCGTTCCAGACCGTCCTCCCAAACTGGACATCTGTTGTAACAGGGACCGGTTTTCTACCTGACGCACTACCCGTTCTGTCTGCCGCGGCTCTCTCGGGAGGAATAGGATCTGTGCAAGGCAGGGTCGAACTTGATCCCACTCTTCAACAACCATTCTATGCTATTCCATCCGAACTCCAGCGTCCGCGATTGGTTTGTCAGATGATTTTGCAGGATGTCGTTGTTATGAAATTAGGTAATTTCGCTTTGCAGGCGCCCTCGGCAGACCCAAATGCAACGCCTTTGCCCGCGCAAGCGCAACAACAAGCCGCGCCCGATATCATTACCCTGATGGTGAATCCCCAGGATTCAATATCATTGAATTACTTCGTGTACAGCGGAGCGATGCTGTCATTAACCCTTCGCAACCCAAATGATTCTTCACGATTTGACGCGCAATCGGCTACTTTAACAAGCCTCCTTATCCAATACAACATTTCGTTGCCATCCAAGCTTCCTTACGGAACACAGCCCCGAGTTGAGATTTTAGTTCCGCCAATCTTGCCGAATGATATTCCGGTCCAGCCCTAACAATAACTCTTGATATTGAAGACATTGAGGTAAATTCCAGTATGCCTGCGGACGAAAAAATCCGAGTAATGATCGTAGACGATGTTTCCGAAACAAGGGAAAACGTTCGGAAATTATTGCAGTTCGAATCTGACGTGGATGTTGTCGGCGTTGCTCGAACCGGGAAGGAAGCGATTCAGATTTCCCAGGAGCTAAACCCTGATGTTGTGTTGATGGATATCAACATGCCTGATATGGATGGCATTACGGCCACTGAAGCGATTCGATCAAAACAACCCGCAGTCCAGGTTGTCATCCTTTCCGTTCAAAGCGATCAAAATTATATGCGCCGTGCCATGCTGGCTGGTGCAAGGGATTTCCTCACAAAACCTCCGATGGGGGACGAGTTGATCTCGGCAATTCGCCGTGCAGGCGCGATGGCGCAAAGCGAGCGCTCCAAGAATGTACAGGTCCAACCCGTTCAATCCATGGGCAACTTGGGAACAGGATTTGGGTTTGGGGCTCCAAAAGGCAAGATTGTGACCATCTACAGTCCAAAAGGCGGTGTGGGTTGTACGACTTTGGCTGTTAATCTTGCCATCACCTTGAACAATGAAGATACTCGTGTTGCATTAGTAGACGGAAATCTTCAGTTTGGAGATGTTGCAGTTTTTGTTAATGAGCAGGGAAAAAATACGATTGCCGATTTGACTCCCCGAGCTGAAGAGTTGGACCCTGAAATTGTCGAAGAAGTGATGCTGAAACATGCGGCGTCTGGCCTTCATATTCTCGCCGCGCCAAATCGTCCTGAACAAGCGGAAAAGATTTCTGGCGGGCAATTTTCCAAAGTTTTGGAATATCTAAGCCAGTTTTACTCATACGTTGTCGTAGACACCTCTAAATATTTGACAGATGTCACACTGGCGGCAATAGATGTTAGCGATGTGATTGTTTTGGTTACTACGCAGGATATTCCAGCGATTAAAAACTGCCGGCTATTCCTGGATTTATTACAAACCATGGGTGTTGACCGGGAGCGGATCCTCTTTGTGATGAATCGATTTGACAAGCGTGTCAATATTACCCCTGAGCGCGTCGCCGAAAATTTGAAACAAGAGGTTGTCTTAGTTATTCCCCTCGACGAACAGGTGGTAACCAAGGCGATAAACAGGGGCGTGCCTTTTGTCCTCGATGGAAAGAATCAGCCGTCCGCGCGCGGCATTTTTTCGCTGGCAGAAAGCGTTCGGGCGCGGGTAACGGCTATGGAGTCCGGCAGTGAATCGGCTCGAGTCGGCAAACGATAGTCTTCAAAAGAATGTAGGAGCCTGGTATGTCTCTCTTAAAGCGAATCGAACAAGGACAGGGCGGCTCGTCTGGTCAACCCCCTGAGAATCAAGGTGGCGAAGGTTCTCGCCTCTCCTCATTGCAGGCGCGCCGGGTGAATGCCCCCATCACCTCTCCCCAGGCGGGGTCGTATTTCGACCTGAAAACTCGCGTCCAAAATAAACTTCTCTCTGAGTTGGATCCATCCATGGACATTACCCGCACAGATGATGTCCGCAAAACAATTCAGGATTTATTTGAACAAATTCTTGCAGAGGAAAACATCGTACTTTCGCGGCCTGAGCGAGCGCGATTGTTTGAGCAAATTGCTGCAGAAATTCTTGGCTTTGGTCCTTTACAGCCTCTTCTTGAAGATGACACCATAACCGAAATCATGGTCAATGGCGCGAAAAATATTTATATAGAGCGCAAAGGTAAGGTTCATCGAGTACCGGTAACATTCGAGAATAATGACCACGTAATGCGAATCATTGACCGCATCGTTGCCCCGCTTGGTCGCCGTATTGACGAGTCGAGCCCGTACGTAGATGCGCGCCTCCCGGATGGTTCTCGTGTAAATGCAGTAATTCCTCCCATCTCGCTGGTCGGACCTGTCCTTACCATTCGTAAATTTTCGAGAAACCCAATAACAGTGGAGCAATTGATTCAATTCGGCTCACTTACTTCTGAAGGTGTTCAGTTTCTCAAAGCCTGTGTTGAGTCTCGGCTGAATGTGGTTATCTCGGGCGGTACAGGTTCCGGGAAGACAACCTTGTTAAATGTTCTATCCAGCTTTATCCCCTCTGACGAACGCATCCTGACGATTGAAAATGCCGCAGAGTTGCAACTGCGCCAGGAGCACGTTGTTACTTTGGAATCCAAGCCACCGAATATTGAAGGACGCGGCGAAATAACAATTCGACAGCTCGTGATCAATGCTCTCCGCATGCGCCCAGACCGCATCGTTGTTGGGGAAATTCGCGATGAAGCGGCTCTGGATATGTTACAGGCGATGAATACGGGCCATGATGGTTCCATGACGACCCTCCACTCCAACAGCCCGCGTGATACTTTATCTCGTATGGAGACGATGACTTTAATGGCGGGCATGGACCTGCCTTCCAAGGCGATTCGCGAGCAAATCACGTCGGCAGTTGATGTGATCTGCCACCAGGAGCGTATGCGCGATGGTACTCGTAAGGTTACCAATATCACAGAAGTCAGTGGTATGGAAGGCGAAGTAATAACAATGACGGATATCTTTGTTTTTGAACAAACAAGTATAGAGAACGGGCAAATTGTGGGGCGGCTTCGCCCTACCGGGTTGCGCCCGAAGTTTATGGATAAAATTGAAGCCTCCGGTATTAATTTACCCCCGTCTATTTTTGGTATTGGTGAAAGGCGACGTTACTAGCCGTTTCCGGCAGGTAAGTATAAGATGACTCCAATCATATTATTAGGTGGCGGCGTTCTCCTCTTGATCCTTTTGATCGTTGGCGCAGTGGTTACTGTGACCAGTGAAAGGTCTTTGGTTGAAGAACGCCTGGGGCGATATCTTGAAGATGAAAAACCGGCTGAGGGTCAAGCATCGGGAAGTTCGATCGTCACTGAATGGTTGAATCGCAGGGTGGCAAGTTCCTCACGCGGTGATCGTATCGCGCGTGAATTGGCTCGGGCTGATCTCAAATTAAAAGTGGCGGAATATTATGCATTGGTATTCATGTCCACAGTGGTGGCAGGGTTTGCCGCCTGGTTGCTTCAACCAATCTCGGTTTCAGGGATCCCCATTTCTGCGGTAATTGGCGGCATCATTGGGTTTTTTATTCCTCGATTTTACGTAAAAAGACAACAGACTGTGCGGTTGAATAAATTCAACGATCAACTGTCCGATATGTTGAACCTGATGGTGAACGGTCTCCGTGCAGGGTACTCCACCATCCAGGCGATGGAAGCGGTAAGCCGTGAATTACCTTCGCCAATATCGGATGAATTCAGACGCCTTGTTCAGGAAATACAGATCGGTATCAGCATGGAAAAAGGATTGGATAATCTCCTGCGCCGAATCCCAAGCGATGACCTGGATTTTGTCATCACAGCGATCAATGTACAGCGCGAGGTCGGTGGAAACCTTTCTGAGATTCTTGATACGATTTCATTCACCATCCGTGAACGGGTTCGGATTAAGGGAGAAATCCGGGTCATGACAGCGTCGGTTCGAACCTCAGGAGCAATCTTATCCCTAATTCCGGTTTTCCTCAGTCTCGCTTTATGGTTCGTCAGCCCTGAATATATCGGTACTTTTTTCGACGATAGCGCCAACCTGCCTCAGCCTCTTTGCGGAATTATCGCCGTTGTTACGATTGTTACCATGATCGCATCAGGTTATTTTGTAATGATGAAGATCGCGGATATCGAGGTGTAATATGATAGGACTAATCATTTTTGGTGTAGTCGTTTTGCTCGCCGCGATTGCGGTGGCGATATTTAGTTTAAGAAGGAACGAAGCAAGCGGGGAAGAGGATGACCCGGTGCAGGCGCGCCTGGCTGATTTCATCGAGCGAGGAGAAAATGTGTCTTCGCTGGAACAGGTTGAGTTATCTCAGCCGTTTGGCGAGCGGGTTCTCATTCCAATCATCCGCCGTATTGGTGAATTTTCAGCCCGTTTTACTCCACAAAAAGCGATACAGGATACCGCCCGCCGACTTGAATTGGCTGGAAACCCTTGGCCCATTGATGCGCCAACATTTCTTGCAATCCGATTCGTCCTTGCGGTTGTGTTCGGCGGTTTTCTCGTTACCGTGGTTTTGATCTCTCCTCCCTCCAGCGCAACCGATAATTTCCTTTATATCGGCGGGTCTACGCTTGCAGGATTTTTCCTCCCGCATCTTATGCTGACAAGCCGGATTACAAGGCGGCAAACAGAAGTGAGAAAGGCAATGCCAGATGCCCTGGATTTGTTGACGATCTGCGTTGAGGCTGGGCTTGGGTTTGACGCATCCATGTCCAAGATCAGCGAAAAGTGGGAGAACGAGTTATCGTTGGCGTTTGCACGGGCAATTCGTGAAATGCAATTGGGCAAAACCCGCCGCGATGCATTGAAAGACATGGCAGACCGTATCGGGCTTGCCGAGATGACCAGTTTTGTTGCCGCGATCATTCAAAGCGAACAACTCGGTGTAAGCATGGCAAGAGTGTTGCGTATTCAATCGGATCAAATGCGCGTCAAACGACGTCAATATGCGGAAGAACAGGCTCACAAGGCGCCCGTCAAAATGATCATTCCCATGGCTTTATTGATCTTCCCTTCGATTATGATCATCATCCTCACCCCGGCCGCACTGCAAATTGCGAACGCACTCTAAAACCTGAACAACTCTTCTGTGAATAAAGTTCCCTGGTCGTATCGTCTTTACCGATTGACCTGGAGCGGGCTGGATGTACTCTTCCCGCCGGTGTGTGCAGGATGTGGAAAAGCCGGTTCGCGCTGGTGTTCGGATTGTCAAGCACGCGTCCCGCTCATCAACAAGCCGCTCTGTGAAAAATGCGGGATTCCCACTCAGGGGGCTGATCCCTGCGAAAAATGCAAATCGAATCCGCCCGCGTATCGGTTGATGCGCTCATGGGCGGTTTTTGATTCCCCGATTCAAAATGCCCTGCATACGATCAAATACCGGCGCAACATCGCTCTTGCGGATTCGATTGCCGTGCAGATGGTTGATTTTGTTCGCTCCTTGAACTGGCAAGTGGAAGTTTTGATTCCCGCGCCATTGGGAAGATCTCGATTGAAAGAGCGGGGATATAATCAGGTTGCGCTGGTGGCTCGCCCGCTTGCCTATGAGACCGGTTTGATGTACTTACCCAATGGATTGCGAAAGGTTCGGGAGACCCAGTCGCAGGTTGGTTTGAATATTTCCCAGCGGCGCGAAAATGTCTCGAAAGCGTATCAGGCTGACCCGGCGAACGTGAAGCGGAAATCCATCCTGTTAATGGACGATGTGGCGACAACCGGATCCACCATCTCCGCCTGTACGGAGGCGCTGTTATCTGCGGGCGCACAAAATGTTTTCGCGTTGACGATTGCGCGCGCACTTTCGCATCATGATCTGAATCGTGTTTGACAATGGCGCAAATGCGCCGTTGATATCACATTTTCAGGAGGCAATACCATGGCGAATAAAGTTGAAATCCAGGCTCGAAACATGCGTTTGACCGATAACACCCGCGAGCATGTGGAGAAGAAAGCCGCCAAACTTGAACGAAACCTTCAGGAAATTGACGAAATACATGTTGAGTTGACGCACGCGAAAAATGCACGCCATGCGAACGATCGTCAGGTGGCGCAGATCACGTTGAGGGGTAAGGGGTTTATCCTGCGGACGGAGGAACGGGCTGACGACCTGCATAGTGCGTTTGATGCCGCGTTTGAGAAAATGCAACGCCAGGTGGATCGTTACAAGGGCAAACATTATCACGGGCGCGGGGATGGTCGTTCTGCCGCGGAACTGTATGAAGAAGATCTGCCTGTTGATGACACAGGTGAATTGTTGCCACTGATCGCCAAACGAAAGAAGTTTATCGTCATGCCGATGAACGAGGATGAAGCCGTTGAACACATGCGCCTGCTTGGGCACGATAACTTCTTTGTGTTCTTTAATGCAAAGAAGAATTCGATTCAGGTTTTGTATCGAAGACGAAACGGGTCATATGGTTTGATCGAACCCATTGTCGGTTAATGGAGAAGCGGAGCAACAGGCAGGTGAAGTTCTGTCGAGCAGGCTTTTAAAGGAGCGAGAATGGAATTTGAAGAGGAAATAAACGAGCAGGAATCTAATCAAATCAATATTGAATCGACCAGGAAAATAATCTTTGATTTGATCAAGGCAATCGGAGAGGATCCTGATCGTGAAGGGCTAAAGAATACGCCTGATCGCGTGGCTCGCATGTATACCGAGTTGTTAAGCGGCTATACCCAGGAACCCGAAAAGATCATTAACGAAGCCTTGTTCCATATCAACTACGATGAAATGGTGCTTGTGCGCGATATTGAATTTTACAGTTTGTGCGAGCATCACATGTTGCCCTTCATCGGGCGCGCGCATGTTGCCTACATCCCCGCCGGAAAAGTGATCGGGCTTTCAAAGATTCCGCGCATCGTGGATATGTACGCACGCCGCCTGCAAATTCAGGAGCGCATGACGCGCCAGATCGCGGACTTTGTTCAGCAGACTCTCGAGCCGCAAGGCGTCGCGGTTGTGGTGGAAGCCATGCATCTTTGCTCAATGATGCGCGGCGTGAAAAAACACAACGCGCGCATGACGACCTCTGCGATGCACGGATCATTCCGCGCCAATTTAGCGACGCGGCAGGAATTTCTGAATAATATCTCGCGTGGATCAAAACCGCTTCAATTCTAGCCGACACTTGATTCTGCCCGATTACCTAATACTCCCCGACGCGTCTCCAGCCACACTTCCCGGCGGAGGCGCGTCGCTGTTTCACTGATTTTTTCATTTGTTATGGGATTTTGAAATTCATGGTGAATCTCTGCCAGCGGCACAACGATATGCGCCAGCGCGAGCCAATCAATGCCAATGGGTTCACCTTCGAATAAAACGATATCAATATCAATGGTGCGCGGGGCGAATTTGTTTTCGATTCGCGTACGCCCGAGTTTCGCTTCGATTGGGTGAATTACTTTTTCTTTCAGTTCTTCCAGCGCGAATGTTGATTTGAACAAAACGCAGGTGTTCAAATAATTCGGTCCCGTTGTGCCGACGGGTTCAGACTCCCACACGCTGGATATTTTTATAAGCTCCCCAAGTTTCGACAGTAATTGCACAGCCTTTGGCAGATTCACCTCAGGCTCGATATTTGACCCAAGACTGAGATACGCCAAATGATACTCACCCATCACGATTTCGCTCAACCTCCACGCCGACAGATTCCGCAAACCGCACCGCCCCGGGCTTCTCGACGCAGACAATAACTTTCGTAACGCCTTTTTCCTCAAGACAGAGTTTTGCCAGATCATTTGCAAGCGCCTCTACAGTTAATCGTTGTGCGCTTTCGGCATGTGCCAAAATCTTTTTCGACATCTTGCTGTAATCCACAGAATCGTTGATATTATCCGTCTCGCCTGCGCGGCGCGTGTCTGTGAAGAGGGTGAGGTTGATCAAAATGTTCTGGGCGCGTTTGCGTTCCCAGTCATTGACCCCGATGATGCCTCTTGCCATTAAATTCTTGATGAAAACTTTGTCCATAAATTAGGTATCCTTTTCTTCTAGCGTGTAGCCAAGTTGCTTACTGAAAAATTATGTTTTACAGAAAACTTTTACGAACAATGTAGTACGAGATAGTATCTCGCACTACACAAGATGCCTGCCGCCGTCTACGTGAATAATTTCTCCGGTGATGTACGCTGGAGAAGTGAGCAGGAAAATCAGCGCCTGCTCGATTTCATTTTCATTCGCCCATCGTTTCATTGGAACATTCTTAATGATATCAGGAGTAGCATTTCCGTCAGATGGCGGAAGGATCGCTCCGAGGGCAAGTCCATTGACGATAATTTTTGGCGCAAGCGCGACAGCCAGGGATTTGGTCATCGCCGCAAGCGCGGATTTGCTGACGGTATAGGGGAAGTAATCCGCGCCCGGGCGCAAGGCGCGCCAATCGAGGATGTTGACAATACGCGCGCCTTCCTCTGCTTGTTTTGTGAAGGACTGGCTCAAGAGAAACGGCGCGGTCAAGTTTATAGCCAGGTGCCGGTTCCAGTCATCGAGGGAGGTGGATTCCATCGAGTGTGATTCGAAAATTGCGGCGCTATTGACAAGATAATGTATCGGGGTGGTGCGGTTGATGAGGGGGATCAGGCTTTGGGCTTGGGATGAATCGCCTAAGTCCGCTTTGAAAACCCAGGCGCGGCGACCAAATCCAGTGATTTCATCTCGAAGGGTTTCCGCTTCGGAATCTGAATGAGCGTGATGGATGACAACATCTGCACCGGCGCGGGCACAGGCAAGCGTAAAGATGCGCCCAACTCGCCGCGCTGCGCCGGTGATCAAAACTGTTTTATTGTTTAGAGATTGCTCGGTCACTGTGTGAGATTCTAATCCATTTATTGGAGTTGCGTTCCAGTTCCTTGACTCACTTGTTTGGCGGTGATAATATTTTCTTCGTACCGTGATCCTTCTTCAACAAGAAAGGTGAACCAATGGATAAGCATCAATCTCCAACCATTTATACAGGGGATATCGCCGAGCAACACATTGACCCAACCCGCGAATATACTGCTGAGAATCAGGAACTTGTTTTCTCCGACGACCAACATGCGATTTGGGCTGACCTGTTCGCGGGGATTCATCGCCCCTATTTGCTCGAGCATCTCTGCCATGAATTCATTCATGGGTTGGAAAACCTGCAACTCGACCCGCTCCGCATCCCTACGGTTGCGCACATCAACGAACGCATTCAACCGCGCTCTGGCTGGCGCATCGAGCGGACGGCTGTGCGATACACGGTTGCCGATGACTGGTATAAAAAATTTTCACAGCGCATCTTCCTTATTACCGATTACCTGCGCACGCGCGACCAGATGGAGTTTACGCCTGAGCCGGATATGTTCCACGATATTTTCGGTCACCTGCCATACCTGACCCAGGTCTTTTATGCGCGCATCGAGGATAAATTTGCCCCGGCATACATGAAGGCGACACAGGAGGAAAGGGAGGTCATTAAACGCCTGGCATGGTACAGCACCGAGTTCGGATTAGTGGTGGAGGACAACCGTTTCAAAGTGTTCGGGGCTGGGACGATTTCCGGTCGCGCTGAACTCGCGAATACGATCATGGAGTTTTACCGGCTGAGCCGCGACAATGTGTTCGATTACAGCGGAAATGTTTTCGAGCAACTTCAGGAACATTTCTTCAAGCACAAAGAAAACATCAATCGCATTGTTGCCGGCGTCAATGAACTGCATCAACACGGGCAGATGGCATCTCAGGAGACGGGTTGGAATGTCGTCCACGCGCTGTACGACAAACTCGGAATCTCGCACGAGGGTTTCCTCGGAGGCGAAGTTATATTCGCCCCATTTGAGATCGAAACGATTGCAAAAATCCCTAAAACGGTCTATGCCTTCAACCCGATGTTCTTCGTTTGCGAATCATTTGAGCAGATGGATGCGTTGTTGGAGTCGTATCTGGGTCCGATTGCGGCTCGGAATTAATGACCAGAAATTAAAAGCTGCCTCTTTCTTCTGAAGAGGCGGCTTTTGTTACAAAAACAATTGTCTACTACCCTGCCGCAGGCGCAACCCCCTCTGTCCCGCTTCGCGGAGACATCTCCCCAAAATCCGCGAGTGAAAGTAAAAATAATTATGCGCAATTTTTATTGCGTATTTGGGGGAGAACCCATCGAAAGTCGCGACGGAAAGTCGTTAGAGGGGGTCGGTGAGCAGAGATATTATCCCTTCGGCGAGACGCGCCTCACCACTGGTACAATCTTCACAGACAAACTCTTCACCGGTCAACGCGACATGGCTGGACTCGGAATCTATCACTACGGGGCACGATTCTACTCACCCAAGTTAGGGAGATTCCTCAGCGCGGATACCATCGTGCCGAACTTTGCCAACCCGCAGGACTTCAATCGCTATTCGTACGTGAGGAATAATCCCTTGCGATATACCGATCCAAGCGGAAATATCCCCATTGATTGTTACAACGACCCCAGTTACTGCTCAAATACTACTACATTGCCTTCTTCTCCGTATAAACCAAAGCTAGGTAGGGGTGGAGGCGGAAGCGATAAGGACAAAGACGGCGATGGCACCCCCAATACGCCGGATCGATCTTACCCTGCAACCAATCAAGAAATAGAAACCAGCGTCAGTGAAGATTGTCTTCCCGGAAATTTGGTTGAATGTTTCTATAGCCAGGGGCTAATGCCGTCCGGAGACTATGATATTACAACTGGTGAATACCAGGCTCTTTTGACCGCTGTCAGTTACGATATTAACAATCAAGGTCCTATTGTAAATTATGAATTAAGAGGCGAATATGACACGCCATTTTTCAATAAAAATGGTGACTTAGCAGGTACCATTTGCATCAATGGAGTCCAATGCCGTGATAGAAGTGAATATAATTATATTGCGCAAGGCGCTTGGTCTGCCGCCGCTCTAGAGGGAAGAGAAGGAATGCTTGCAGTTATCGTGGGCTGGAAATTTGATAAATATCAAACACTACCTTCATTCAACACAATTGTTTCTGCTAACGAAGGATTTGATTACTACATGGCCAATCACCCCGCTAATTTCCTATATATGCTGTATGGACCTAATAATTACGCGTCGGTTTTCATGGCTTTTATGAACAATGTAATTCTCGATGGAAGTAACCCATAACTACCATGAAAAATAATACACTCGCCACGTCTGTAAGATTTTTTTAATATGCCTATTGATTGCAACTGTGTTAAGTTGTAGTCTTATTACTGGAGATCAAGGCAGTGTTCAGGATGTTCCAAAAGATGCTCCACTATCTGAATTTATTATTGGAAAGTGGAAATCAGTAAGTGCCATCAATAGTGAAGGAAATGAGAGCAGCTACAAGTTTGAGATTGAATTCGTAGACCAAAATACGGTTGATTTTGCTTGGTTTAAGCTTGAGGGAGGCTTTTTAGATGGAACCACATCACAGTATAGCTTCATCGATTCGAACACAATCTTTGTAGAGGATAAAAGGGCAGGCGATCAGCATTGGCTCTTAGAAAGAGATGGACAAACTTTGATCATCCATCGTACATTCGTTAGTGAAGATGATAAAACTAGTTACTTTATTAGGACTTACGCAAAGCTGAACGATTGACGAACAGGAGCAAAGCAGATAAGTTTGGGAGTATGAGACCCAAAACCCAAACCATCAGTCGCCTGGATTA
>Ga0247727_10006753_pt1 | contig 22331 bp, 22 predicted proteins | sample WisWelCaveWW1625_FD_202498 | JGI IMG/M metagenome (GOLD analysis project Ga0247727, IMG submission 202498) | Biofilm microbial communities from Wishing Well Cave, Virginia, United States - WW16-25 | ecosystem: Environmental > Aquatic > Deep subsurface > Groundwater > Cave microbial mat | place...
AAAGCCGCTACCGTTACCCTCAGAGGTTTGGATCAACAAGCCGGTTCCACCCGGCCAAAAGACACAGGAAGAAAGTTAGTAAATTCTTATGCTGGGTGTCTCAAAGTGCTTGACACGCGCCGCTCGCACTGCCGTTCCGCAATCTTGGTCACGAGATCTTGTATTGTCATCACCGCTTCATCTCGCCGAACTTCTGTTTAACCCGGTCGGCATAAAACGGTCCCTGGACGGCCTAAATCGGAGCCGCTCCAGCCAAGTCCTGCCGATAACCGTGACCATACATCGGTTCCGCCCCACTTGTCAACTAGCCTCCACCGTGCTGTAGATGCTCCGAAATAATGTCACCCCCTAACTGCAACGAAACTATGTCACCCCCCTTGGGAAGCTGGGGAGGTGATCGAACTGACACAGCAGGAGTTGCAACGATTGAAGGTGATCGAGAACGCCGTGATGGGGCGGATTGCGGTGCCGGAGGCCAGCCGGTTGCTGGACATCAGCGGCCGGCAGACATTTTTTCGCTGCAACAACAGGCCTGGGCTGCGGTAGGCGGGAGATGGTACTATGACGAAATGAGGCGTCGCACGGGAAAAAACTCGCGCAGCCGGCGGACTGGGAACTCCTCCCGGCGGTTGAGCATGGAAGAGCTCGAAAAGCGCGTCGCCGCCAAGTTCCCGGTCCTGGGCGAGATCATGGAGATTGGCAAGCGGGTGCCGAAAAAGAGCTGGGACAAGCTTCCTCGGGATCTGGTGGTCAACCTGGATTACTACCTGTACGGATTTCCCAAGCGGAAGAGATGAAGGCGGTCTTCGTCGATTCCGCGTACTGGATTGCCGTTATCAAACACCACGACCCACACCGCAGGGCTGCGTTGGATGCCGCGGAGGGTCTTGGCCCGGCTCGCCTGGTTACTACCGAAGAGGTTCTCGTCGAAACCTTTTCGGGCCTTGGTCGGGCCGACAGCCATGTTCGGCGCAGCGCGGCGGCGTTTGTCCGGCGGCTTCTCGATCGGCCTGACGTGACCGTAATCCCGCAATCCCACGAGTCGTTCTTGAGCGGCCTCGACCAATACGAAAAGCGGCTGGACAAAGGCTACAGCCTGGTCGACTGCATCTCGATGCGGGCGATGCAGAGGCGTCGCCTGCGCACCGCGCTGACGCCCGACCGCCATTTCGCCCAGGAAGGCTTTCAGGCGTTGATGCGGCTATGAAGATTTCGCTGCGGCTAATCGGCCGCGTAAGTAATTTCCATGCGGCGAACGCGGTAGGCGGCGATGACCAGCACGGTGGCCGTCAGCAGCAGCAGGCCGGGCACGGTGATCCACGCCGGGGTGGGCTCCGCCAGCATCGCCAGCGGGGGCGCCGGCGCCGGCACCGGGCACAGCGACAGCAGGTAGTGAATCACGCTGATCTTCTTGAGCACCGGCGGCAGCAGGAACTGGATCGACTCCCAGCCCAGAACGATCGCCGCCGGAATCAGCGGGTTCGAGAAGTACAGACCCATGAAAAAAAACACCGCGCCGTAGCCGAGGCACGCCAGCACGGTCGTGCCCAGGTACGCCGCCAGGTGCGACATACCGGGGCCGCTCGAGAAAAACGGGCCCGCCCGCTCCCCGTAGGCGGCGTAATGCAGCAGGAAGGTGAGCGCGGTTCCCAGGCTGAACAGCAGGATGGTGGTGAGCAGCGCGGCGAGGTACTTGCCGGCGGCCAGCACGTCCCGCCGCACCGGAACCAGGAAGTAGTAATGCAGAGTCTTTTCCAGAATGTCGCCGCGGAACAGGCTGGCGAAGATGGCCAGGGACCCGAAAAAAACCGCCAGACGCAGGTAGAAGGTCTGGAAGAAGATGGCGTAAATCCCGGCGGCCTGCCCCAGCTCGGCAGGCTGCGCTCGCGACAGCCGCAACATGGCGTGGGCCCCGAACAGCGCCGCCGGGGCCAGCGCCAGCAGGTACATCGGGATGGCGCGCTTGCGCAGGAAGTTCTTGCGCAGCTCCAGGCGCAGAATCGCGAAGATCTGGCGGCGCCACAGTCCCCACGGGAGGTTTTTCATATGACGCCTCCCTCCGAGCCTATCAGGTATTCGTAGACGGAGCGCACGTCATCGTCGGCGGGCCGCACCGCCTCCACGTTGAGCTTCTCTTCGAGGATCACGCGATTCAGCAGCAGGTAAAAGCCCTCCGGGTCGCGGGTGCGGACGAGCAGCCCCAGGCGGTCGTCGTGGACCTTCACCTCGACGGCGTGGTTGTGCTCGAAGACGCGCCGGGCCAGCGTCTCGGGGCGATCGCAGCGCACGAAGATCTGCATGGGGTGCTCGGGGACTTCCTCGCGCACGGCGTGGATCTCGCCTTCGGCTACGACATAGCCGTTGTTCATCAGGATGACGCGGTCGGAGATGGTGTCGACCTCGTGCAGGATGTGGCTGGAGAGAATGACGTGGCGGCCCTCGGCGCCCAGGCCGCGGAAAAGCGCGATGGTCTCGGCGCGCGCCATGGGGTCGAGGCCGTTGAGCGGCTCGTCGAGCACCAGCACGCTGGGGCGGTGCGCCAGCGCCTGGGCGAGCTTGATGCGCTGCCGCATTCCCTTGCTGTAACCGCCGATGGGGCGGCGCGCGGCGTCCTCCAGCCCTACGCTGGCGAGAGCTTCCCGGGCGAGGGTGTCGGCTTCGCCGTGGCTGCGGTCATGCAGGCGGAGAAAACCGTAGAGGAAGCTGTAGCCGGTCAGCCCGCGCGGGAAGGCGTCGAACTGCGTGCAATAGCCGGCCTTGTGGAACAGTTCTTCGGGACGGGTCGCCGGCATGCCCAGCACGCGGATCGCGCCGCGCGTCGGCTGCAGCAGGCCGGTCATCAAGTTCATCAGGGTGGACTTGCCGGAGCCGTTGGGACCGACTAGACTGGTAATACCCGGCGGGATCGAGAGGCTCACGCGGTTGATGCCCAGAACTTCTCCGTAGAACTTCGAGACGTTCTCGAAGACGATGCGGTCGTTCCCGGCCGCGCTCACTTGATCACCTCGTAGGCCCGGATCCTGCGGTGCAGCAATTCGAGCGCCAGCAGGCAGCAGCCGATCAGCCCGCCCCAGGCGCTGGAAACGGAAACCCGTATGCCCGGATCGCGGATGTTAAACAGCCACGCCCACACGGCGGTCATCATCTCACCCAGGTTGAGTACCGAGCCCCAGCGGGTCTCGAAAATCTGGTTGATGGCCTCGCCGAAGCCGGCGGCGACGAAGAAAACGCCCAGGATCAGCCCGCCGGCCGCCAGCCGCCACTTCACCCAGGCCGACAGCGCCAGGCCAATGAGCGAGATGACCAGAATCCAGATCCAGGACCCCAGAAAGATCGCCACGGCCAGGCCGCGGTGGACGGCGAACCAGGCGTTGCCCCCCAGGGCCCACTGCAACAGGAAGAGGATCAGTCCCGGGATCCAGGTGATCGAGGAAAACAGGCCGGCCAGCACCGTCAGCTTGCCCAATACATACTCGGCCCGGGAAAACGGCCGGCCCAGGTAGAGCGGCAGGGCGTTGTTGGCCATGTCGGCGGAGATCAGGCCCGGCGCGATGAAGGCGTTCAGCACGAAGGAGGCCGAGCTCGCGATCCCCACCAGCACCAGGTAAAACTCGCCCCGGATCGGCGGCAGGTCCGTCAGCGGCAGCTCCAGCACCGCCAGCGCGCGCACGTTGTGGTGCAGGTAGATCAGCAGCACCCCGACGATCCAGGGCACGAAGCAGGCGCAGTAAAAAGCCGTCAGCAGCTTGGAGCTGAAAACGTTCTGCCAGGCGAAGCGGGGGAGGATGAGAAACCGGGACCAATCCGGTGTCAGCGAGCCGGCGTAGGGCCGATAGGTGTTCTTAAGGACGGCCATTGGTCTCCATCGCCTTCAGGAAGATGTCCTCCAGCGAATCGCGGCGATAGCTGAGGCGGCGGATCTGCGTCTGTTTTTCGGCCGCCAGCCGATAGAGGTCGCGGATCGCGACGGTCTCGGGAAGTATCACTTTCATGCGGCGGGCGTTCAGCACGGCGCACTCGCAGCCCAGCCGCTCGACGGCCTCCGAAAAACTGCCGTTGCCGCCGTGAATCTCGAGCTCGATAAACTTGCGGTTGGCGCGCCGCTCCTCCTCCAGGTTGCAGTAGGAGGCGATGCGGCCGTCCTTCAGGATCAGCACCTCCTCGCAGCACTCCTCGACGTCGCGCAGCAGGTGCGAGGACAGCATGATGTGGATCTGGCCGTTGTCGCGGATGTCGCGGATCAGCCGGATCATCCTCTGGCGGGCCGGGGGATCGAGTCCGTTGGTGGGTTCGTCGAGGAACAGCAGGCGCGGGCCGTGCACGATGGCCTGGGCCAGCTTCGCCATTTGCTTCATGCCTTGCGAGTAGGTGCCCATCTGGCGGTAGCGGGCCTCGCCCAGGCCGACGTAAAACAGGGCCTCGTGGGCGCGCTCCAGGGCCGCCTCGGCGGGGAGCCCCGACAGCTCCGCCATCAGCCGCACGAAGCGGATGGCCGGAACGCCGGCCAGGAAGGAGTCGTTCTCCGGCATGTAGCCGATCGAGCCGCGGATCTGCTTAACCTCGCGGCGAATGTCGCGGCCGAAAATCCGCGCCGTTCCTTGGGAGGGGGAGTGGAAGCCGAGCAGGGTATGTATCAGTGTTGTCTTGCCGGCGCCGTTCGGCCCCAGCAGGCCGATCGAGCGGCCCGACACCGTCTGCGTCAGACCCTTGAGGATCGGCCGTTCGCCGAAGTCGACCGACAGGCCCTCGAGCTCGATGACCGGCGTCATGGCCTTTCTAGCTGGGCGCCAACACCCATGAAACCGCCGATGGACGCCGATGAACGCCGATCCACCTCGGCCCACGAGGCGCTGCCGGTGGCGCGCGGCGCTGGCAGAAGGGCTGGCGCCACCGTCGCGAAATCCGCCCGGGCGGCGAAGAGTTGTACCGTTAGCCGTGCATCGGCGGTTCCAGATTGCTTTTTCATCAGCCTGCTAGTTGGGCCGCGCCCGGGCGCGACGCGCGCCGCCCAGCATCTCCTGCAAGCCCTGCGGGCCGGCCATGGCCAACAGGTTGCGCACGCTGAAGGTCTCGCCGGTGGTGGCCAGCACCATGCGGTCCGTCTCGGCGTAGGCGTAGACCAAGGTGGGGCTCATGCCGGCCGACGCCGCCTCCAGCGCTTTTTGCTGGTCCGGCGACAGCGACCCGGCCGCGCGGCGTCCCTGCTCGACCAGCGGCCCGAGCGCGGAGCCCAGGTTCAGGTAAGCCAGGGCCGAGAAGTTGATGTGGCCGTCCTGCGGCAGAAGCGCCCGGAAGGCGGCGGAGCTGGTCAGTTGCTGGCCCGACTGGCGGTATTGCAGCGCCCAGGCCAAAAGCGCGCGGTTGGGCGCCGCGATCCAGTAGCCATCGGCGAATACATAGTGCGCGGCGTCGGCGCCGGCCGACGACTCGAGAGCATAGTAGGTCCGCCCGCCGGCGTCTTCCTTGCTGATGCGCAGCAGTCCGGGGCGCCCCGCCTTGGCCGCCTCCTGATTGACGCGCTCCACCAGGCGCTCGAGCGTCGTCTGGAAGCGCGCCGGATCGTACATCTCGAAGACCAGCTTCCAGGACGGCGTCGGGAGCATCGGCCCATCGAGACCGAAAGCGAACTCGCTGCCCAGCGCCGCCGCCAGGTCCGTCGTAAGGTTGATGCCGATCTCGGACTCGACCTTCGCGAGCTCTTCCCGGAAGTTTGGTTGCGAGGCCTCCAGAAACTGGAACAACTCCTCCAGCGCCGACGACGGGCTCTTCACGACGAAAGCGGCGACCACGTTGGCTTCCGGCGAGAAGAACTGCAAGGCGCCCATCGGCCCCGGCGGCGCGATGAACGACGCCAGGCCGCGGCGGGTTTCGCTGAAGGTCACCGCGGCGCGGTGCTCCATCTTGGAGCCCTGCACGTCGCGGCGTTCGACGATGAGGTGCTTGACGTCGAGGATGCCCGCGCGTCGGAGGGCTTCGGTCTCGCGCGTCCCGCGCGGGGATTTGCGGGCGTCCCGCGTGGCGTCGCCGGCCAGGCGCTCCAGGTCGACGGCGAATAACCAATCGACGCCGTCGCGGTAAGCGCCAGCGACGCGGGCCTGGAATGGAGTCCCGGAAGGCGGCTGCGCGGCGGGCGCGGCCAGCCGAGCCGACAGCAGCGCCAGCGGCGCGCGATCGGGCGAAACCGCCAGCAAATCGTCGCGAACCAAAAGCAATGCTCCGTCGCGGTTCTTGCGGCCGGCGAAGTTGTCGAACAATGCGAGCGCCGGCCCGCCTTTCGACTCGCCGTTCAACCGCCGCATCTCGGTCTCGAGGTGGCCGCGGAAGCCGCCGCGGCGAACCTCGGCCAGAAACAGCGGGGCCTCGTAATTGCCGGCGGCGTCAGGCGCGACGGCGATCACGATTTCCTCGCCCAGGTAGTCGCCGAACGTGCGGATGCGCTGGATAATCTCCTCCAGCTGCGGCCCGTCTTGAGAGGTCTCGACACTCTGGTTCCACCACTCTCGAAGTACGGGATTCTCGTCGATTCGTTCCCGCAAAATGCGGTGCGCCTCGGCCAGCGTGCCGCTCAGATTGGGAAACGCGGCGTAGAAAACCGTATCCTGCGGGACGAGCGCGGCCAGCCGCGAGGAGTGCCGCAACCCGGGGCGGCGGTAGGCCTCCAGCCTCTTTTCGACCTCGCCCACCTCTTTCAGCAGCGCCAGGTAGACGTCGACGTTGCGGCTCCAGGTGATTTCGTCTTCGACCGGGACGGCGGCCAGGCTGGCGTGGGTCGAAAGCTGATCGCCGCGGCGGAGCGTGCTCTCGTTGCGTCCCTCCGCGACTCGGACTTCGCCTTCGACCACCGAAACGCGCGATCCCTTCACACCGCGATTCACCGCGAAGGTGGTTCCCGTAACCGAAACGACGCAGTCGGCGGTCGATACGCGCAGGTGGCCGGAGCGGCGCTTGGCGGCGCGCACGATGATGCTGCCGCGCTCGAGATCGATGGTCGAATCATCGGCGCGGTCGGCGACGGCCAGCTCCGCGCGCTCGTTCATCTCGACGAGCGAGCCGTTGGCCAGCCGCAGCACGGCGCGGGAGTTGCGGGCGGTCCGCACGCGGTCCCCCGGACCGAAGTCGGCGCCGGAGGCCAGCGTGGCGATCCCGCCGCCGGAGACCTTGTAGAGGATCCCGTCGATGCTCTCGACGGCGACCCGTCCGCCCGCCGGGCCGAGCAGACGCTTCAGCACCGGCATCTGCGTGATACCTAAGGCGAGCAGGAGCGCCGCCGCCAGCCCCAAGGCGAAGTTCCTCTGCCACGCCGGCCGCGCGGCGACCGGGAAGGCGGCCACCTTGCGGGGCGCGCCCGATCGCGCCGCCTCGAGCGCCTTGCGGCAGCGCACGCACTCGTGCACGTGATCCTCGAATAGCAGGGCACGGGCCGCCGGCAGGCTCTTGTCGAGCCAGGACGGAATCAGCGTCTGAAAATCGGCGCAATCGCGAATCTTCCCGGCCGCCTGCGGCGCCGGGGCCAGGCTCTCGGCGAGCCGGTTCCAGACACGGCCGGCAGCGCCTTCGACCGCAGCCGCCTCCGGCTGCTCCTCGCGAATTTGACGGATCACGTCGTCGAGTTCTCGGTTCATGGGGCTCCTCCAACAAACGAGCGTAGTTGCTTCTGCAACTGGCGGCGGGTCCGCAGCAGAGTGACGGCGACAGCGGCGCGGGAGATTCCGAGCATCGCGGCGATCTCCGTGTTGCTGTAGTCTTCGAGATAGCGGAGCGCGAAGACCTCCGCGGCCCGCGGCGCCATCCGCGCCATCGCGCGCCGCAGGCAGTCGCGGATCTCGCCGGCCTGGTAGCGCCGGTCGGGCGCCGGACCGGAGTCTTCGAGCGACCGCTGGGGCACGTCATCGAGCGGCAGGCTTCGCCCGACGTGTTTCGATCGAACCACGTCGAGCGCGGCATTGACCGCCGCCCGGTGAAGATAAATGTCCAGCCGGTCGACCGCCTCCACCGCCTCGGGACGGTGCAGAAGGCGCAGGAACACCGTCTGCAACGCATCCTCGGCGTCGGCCAAGTTGCCGCTGACGCGGTAGGCCGCCTGGAACACCCGCGCGTGATGCTCGCGAAACAGCTTCTCGAAATGGCCGGAAGGGGTTGGGATGGTGCTTTCGACCCTCTCCTCGATGGCCGCTGCCGCCGTCATCTGGGGACCTTGCTCGCCACCCATAGAAACGAGGCTCCTGGAGAGATATTACCGCCTGGGGAGAAAAAAAGTTCAGCCGGGGCGGGACCCCGAAGGGATGGCGGACGCGCAGCCCCGGGAACCGCGAAAAGTCGCGGTCGGCGGTCCACAGCTCGCGGACGCCGTGCTCGAGGAGCAGCGCCGCGATGTGGCCATCGTGAACCAGGTTGCCCGTGGCTCGCGCCGAAGTGAGAGCCTGGCGCATGGCGGCGGCGTGGGCGGGGCCTTCTCCGAGCATCACCAGGGAGGGGGCGGCGCGTAATGAACTGAGATCGTCCAAGGCGGCTTCCAGGTCTGTGGGTGGATCGAATATCCGTGGGTGCGTGACCACCCGAAGGAACTCGTAGATGCAAACCCACGGCACAGCCCAGGGCTGGATGCCTGCGGCCAGTTGCCGCACCAGCTCGGCCGCCTGACCATGAAACGGCGTTTCACTCCGATGAGCGTAAACCAGGATGTTCGTGTCGAGAGCGATCACTCCCGGCCGTCCATGAGGTCAAACAGGGACTTGCGATTCGTCGAGTCGCACTCCCGGCAGGATACGTCCCCGCACGGGGCGCCATTGGAGCTTATAGCCGGTTGTTTGGGGCCGCTTGACTAGATAGAGCCGCAGCGCATCCTCCACTACCTCGCGAAGCGGCGTGCCGGCATCGACGGCGCGCTTCTTGGCCTGGCGGAGCAGCGTGTCGTTGATGTCGATTCGTTGTCCTCATGCATAAAAGCATAACACGACCGGCAGAAATGTGGGTAGTGTCTCAGTTTGACTTAGAGGTGGCGTGGTCGAGGGCCTTGAGAGCAGCCTCTGCTGCCTCCGAGCGGCCCCTCCACCCTCTGGCTAGCGCCAGCGAAACGGACGCTGCGACTGCGCTCAGTAGAGTCACGGAACCGATTACTACGACAGGCAGCAGCCACAGCGGGCGTCCGTTAGTCTGTTGCGACCCCAAAACAAACGGAAGCACGCCCACCAGCAGACCAGCCACCGCCCCCCCAGGCGGCGGCTCGGGAAAAGCGACAACTCATCGAATCGCCGACGGCCCTCCGCAATCCAAAGCACCATGGAAAAGACCACGCCGCAAAGGAAGCCCGGGTACGCCCCCACCGCCGCCCACGGTTCATCCTTGGACCCATCCGGATCCACGATCATCCCTATCAGCGGACCAACCGGCGCCCATACCACGGCCCAGGTCAGGCCCATCAAGACTGCTCCGCGGATGCGTCTCAGCTCGTTGGCTACTGTGTGATATAGAGTGCTAAATGTGCTTCGCCAAGCAAGGCGGCCAGGGAAGCGGCGGGGCGGTCAGTTGCGGGCCAGGAGTTGCCGCACGTCGGAGCAGTTGTTCAGCCGGGACAGCCACAGGGCGGCGCGGCCGCGGACGTTATCGATGGGGCGGAGGTCGGGGGCCTTCTCGAGCAGGGCTTTGACGGTCGCGGTCTGGCAGTCGCCGAGCGTGAAGCGGTCGATGTCAGAGACCCCGCTGACGGCGAAGTCGAGGGCCGTTTCCCGCCCCCTTGTGGTTTGGGCGGCGCGCGGGTCGGCGCCGCGCTCGAGCAGGATCTGGACGAAGCCGGCGTAACCGTATCCTGCGGCCATCATCAGGGCGGTCTCGCCTTCGCCGCTGTCGGCGCGGGCGTTGACATCGGCGCCGCCGTCGATCAGGGCGAGCATTGCCTCCTTCTGATGCTTATGGATGGCGTGCATCATGGGAGTCCAGCCCTTGACGCCGCCGCTGAGGTCGGGGTCGGCGCCTTTGCTCAGGAGCAACCGGATGGCGGGGATGGCCCCGGCGCGGGCCGCCCAGATCAGGGCCGTCTCCTCACGGGCGCCGGTCTGGTTGACGCTGACGCCCGCGGCGAGCAAGGCATCGATTGCCGCCGTATCCCCGCGGACGGCCGCGGCGATCAGCGGAGTCGAGGGTTGGGCGTGGCAGCCGGCGAGGAGGAGCATGCCGCCAGCAGCCAGCAATCCGGGAAACGGTTTTATCATGACAAGCCTCCAGCAAGAAGCGACTATAGCACGGATACTCTTTCCTGTAAAGTACTTTCTTTCGATTTGGAGACCAGCGAAGAGCCCGGCCCAGCCGCACGGCGCGTAACTTTTGACTTGCCTTTGGCTGCGGCAGTGTATCATGTCTCCCATGACCGAACCGGCTATTTCCGCAGAACTGGCGGCAGCGGCCTCGCCGGCCGTCGCTCCAGTGACCGCCGCCGAGCGGATCTCCTCACTCGACACGCTCCGCGGCGTGGCGCTGCTCGGGATTCTGCTGATGAACATCGTCTCATTCGGGCTGCCGGGGGGCGCCTACATGGACCCCACGGTCGCCGGCGGCGCCAGCGGCCTGAACCTCGCGGCGTGGCTCATCAATCAGGTGTGGTTCGAAGGCAAGATGCGGGCGATCTTTTCGATGCTCTTCGGCGCCGGAGTCGTCATCCTCACGGCGCGGGCCGAGGAGCGCGGCGGCGCGGCCCACGTCGCCGACATCTACTATCGCCGCAATCTGTGGCTGCTGCTGTTCGGGCTGCTGCACGCCTACTTGATCTGGGTCGGCGACATTCTCTACCCCTACGCGCTGGCCGGGCTGTTCCTCTACCCGTTCCGCAAGCAGAGCCCGAAGTTTCTGATCCTGGCCGGCCTGCTCCTTCTGGCCACGCTGTCGCCTAAGTATTACATGATGGGTCTGGAACTACGGGAGCTCGAGCAACAGGTGCGGGCGGCCGAGGCGGACCAAAAGGCCGGCAAGCCGCTGACCGACGACCAGAAAGAGGCGCAAAAAAACTGGGCCGAACAGAAGAAGGATTTCAAGCCCGATCCGCCGGAGGTGGAGAAGGAGATTAAGGATCACCGGGGCAGCTACGCCACGCTGCTGGCGCGGCGCGCCAAGAGCGTGGTCGGCTGGCAGACGATCTTTTACTACCACTTCGGCTTTTTCGACGTGGCCGGGATGATGCTGCTGGGGATGGGACTCCTGAAGCTCGGCGTTTTCTCCGCGACGCGCAGCTACCGGTTCTACTGGCTGCTGGTGATTCTCGGCTACGGGATCGGGGCGCCGCTGAACTGCTGGGTCGGCCAATGGCGGATCCGGAGCAACTTCGACTTTCCGGGCATGTGGACCGCCTTCTCGACCGGCGACCCGGGGCGGCTGACGGTGGCGCTGGGCCACATTGGCCTGGTGATGCTGGTGTGCAAGGCGGGACTACTCGGGTGGCTGACGCGGCCGCTGGCGGCGGTCGGCCAGATGGCGCTGTCGAACTACCTGGCGACCTCTCTGATCGCGACCACGCTGTTCTACGGCCACGGGTTCGGGCTGTTCGGCCAGCTCCAGCGGTATCAGTTATATCTTGTGGTGCTCGGCGTGTGGGTGTTCAACCTGGCGGCGAGCCCCATCTGGCTGCGGCACTTCCGCTTCGGGCCGTTCGAATGGCTGTGGCGGTCGCTGACGTACTGGGAGAGGCAGGCCATGCGCCTGACGGGCGCGTAGCAGGCCGGGGAAAACATCATGAAACCGCCGATGCACGCCGATACACGCCGATAACTTCGTTCCTTCCATCTGCGTGACGAACCAGGGGCGCCTGCTCCGCAGCAGGCTGACGAAAAAGCATTCTGCAACCGCCAATGCACGCCGACGCGCGCCGATAACTTCTTTCTTTTTCCATCTGCGTTTATCGGCGTTCATCGGCGGTTTCGTAGGTTTTACTTCAGGGCCGGGCCGCGCCAGAGACGGAACCAGGAGGCGTCTTCGAGGCCAAGCTGGTCCCACCAGGCGTCGAGCATGTTCTTGTCGCCGGCGAGGATGCCCTCGCGGGTTACGCCGGCGGGCGGGACGACCAGGCCCGCCAGCCGGTCGTAGACGCGCTCCCGATGCGGGCTGGGCACGCGCGCCAGCACGTGCCACAGCGTAAAAGCGTCGCGCGGGCGGGCGGCGGCGAGGGCGCGGGTCACGTCGTCCGGGGCGGGGCTCGAGAAGTCGATCGTCAGGAGAGCCGACCGCAGGGCCTCCGGAGCATCCTCGTAATAGGGAGTGCCCGGGCCGAAGCCGGGACGGGTGGGGCACTGCGCCCCGGTCGGGGTCAGCGATTCGCGCCCCGTGTACTCCAGGGCCACCCAGCCCCCGGTGACCCGCAGCAGGGCGGCGCCCGACGCGTCTACCTCTATGGTATAAGTACAGCCTAGATCGACGGCCGTCGCCGAGGGCGTTTCGACAAAGAACGCCCGCGCCGGGGCCCATATGAAGGCGTGGATAAGGCCGCGATCGAGGCCCAGGCGATGCTCCTTCGAGCGCGTCGTGAGCAGACGGACGCGCGTGTTGGGCTGCACCTCGACCTGGCCGACCTCGCCGACGCTGATCGTGGCGCGCGACCGCGAATCGGTCTCCAGCACTTCGCCCACGGCCAGCCGACCGGCGCCGCGGAGCCGTCCGGCGCCGACCTGGGGCGCGCCTTCGAGCTGCGTCACGCGCCAGGTGGCCCTCGGCTGGCGGGCCGTGATCCAGGTTCCCGCCACCGCCAGCAACAACACCGCGGCAATGGCCAGCGCCGGCCGCAGCCAGGTTGGCCGAGCCGGACGAATCGGGATGACCGCCTGCGCGGGGCGGTCCTGGTAGCGGAACCGGCCGAGGAGCCGCTCGAGGCGCTGGACTTCGGGGTCGGGGTCGCCCGAGCCGTCCCACAGGTAGCGATCACTCATGGGCGTCTCTCCGCGCCAGCTTCTCGCGCAACATTTTCATCCCTCGATGCAGGTTGACGCGAACCGAGGCCGGCGTCAAGCCGGTTCGCTCGGCGATCTCCGGTCCGCTCATGCCCTCGACCAGCCGCAGCGCTAGGGTTTCCCGATAGGCATCCGGCAGCCCCTGGATCGCGGTCAGCGCGGCTATCGCCTCGGCCTCGCCGCCGGCCGGGGCGGCGACCTCCTCGGGCAGCTCCGCGGTCTGCGGGCTGCGGCGGTGATAGTCGTTGGCTCGGTTCCGCGTGATCATCGCCAGCCAGGGCGCAAACGCCGCCGCGTCGCGGAGCGTCGAGAGCCGGCGCAGGGCGAGCAGGAAAACATCCTGCGCCAGGTCGTCGACCTCACCGGGCGGCACGCGCGCCAGCAGGATCCCGTGGACCAGGCGGGCATGGAGACCGTAGAGGCGCCCGAAGGCAGCCCGGTCGCCACTCCGGGCGGCCTCGACCAGCCCGGCGTCTGCGGCAGTTTCGGTCAGCGGGAGGCTGGAGGCGCGCCGGCTCCACTCGTTCCTGATTGTAAGACGCGTGGAGAGGTTGGGCGTTAACCGGGAAACCGTAGCTGGAACCCATCGATCTCGTCAACGTATAATAGAAGGGCTCGGAGGTGACGAGGGTGGGTCAACCTATCTCCATGGCAGCTCACGCGGCAGTAGGAACCGCCGACCGGGCCGTCGAGCGGGCGGCGGCGATTCCCTGGTACATCTGGTGCTCGGCGCTCGCGGTGACCTCGGCCATGGTCGGCGTGCACTGGGATATCTCGTGGCACCGCTCGATCGGCCGCGACACGTTCTGGACCCCGGCGCACATCGCCATTTACGTTTGCGGCGTTCTCGCGGGCATCTCGTCCGCGTATTTGATCCTGTCGACGACGTTCGGCTCGAACGGGGCGGCGCGCGACGCTTCGGTAAAGATGTGGGGCTTCCGCGGACCGCTGGGGGCGTTTATCTGCGCCTGGGGCGGGGTCGCCATGCTGACCTCGGCGCCGTTCGACGACTGGTGGCACGCCGCCTACGGCCTGGACGTGAAGATCCTGAGCCCGCCGCACACCGTGCTCGCGCTGGGAATTGTCAGTATCCAGATGGGCGCGCTGATCCTGATTCTGGGGCACATGAACCGGGCCGCCGGGGCGCTGCGTCCGAAGCTCGGGTGGCTGTTCCTCTACGTGGGCGGGATGATCGTGGTGGCGCTGCTGGTGGTGTTCGCCGAGCACCTGAACCGCATCATGCTGCACACCGGCCGGGCCTATCGCACGGTCTCGATTCTTGTGCCGGTGGTGCTGGTGGCGGTGGCGCGGGCGTCGGAGAAACGCTGGGCGGCTACGAAAGTCGCGGGCGTCTACACGGCGTTCTGGCTGGCGATGCTGTGGATTCTGCCGCTGTTTCCGGCGGAGCCGAAGCTCGGGCCGGTCTACAACCCCGTCACGCACTTCATCCCGATGGGGTTCCCCCTGCTGCTCATCGCGCCGACGATGGCGCTCGACTGGATTTGGGCGCGCACGGCGCGCTGGAACAAGTGGACGCAAGCGGCCGTATCGGGCCTGGCGTTTTTCGCGGTTTTCGTGGCGGTGGAGTGGCCGTTCGCGAACTTCCTCATGACACCTGAGGCGCGGAACTGGCTCTTCGGCGCGCACTACTTTGACTACGGCACCGGTCCGGGCTCCTTCAACGCGCGGCACCTGTTCCTCCCGCTGGAGAAAACCGCCGGTGAGTTTTGGACGGCCATGGCCGGCGCTCCGGTGGCGGCGATCCTGAGCGCGCGGCTGGGCCTGGCTTGGGGCGAGTGGATGCGGCGGATCCGGCGGTGAGGCGCGCGGGCCGCCTTCTCGCGGTGGGACTCGCGCTGGCCGCGGGGGCCGGGGCGCACGTCGGCAGCCCCGACATCTTCCACGAAGGCAACGCCGGCCCCTACCGATTACTGGTGACCATACGGCCGCCGGTGGTGATCCCCGGCGTGGCCGAGATCGAGATCCGCAGCGCCTCGCAGGAGGTGCGCGAGATCCGCATCACCCCCACGCCGCTGCGGGGCGTGGGCGCCAAGTTCGCCCCGACGCCCGACTTGACGCAGCGGTCTAAAGACGACCCCCAGTTCTACACCGGGAGCCTCTGGATGATGGGGTTCGGGTCCTGGCAGGTGCGGGTCCAGGCCGACGGGGAAAAAGGCAAAGGGGAGCTGGCGGTCCCGGTCTCGGCGCTGGCGTTTCGCACCCAGGGGATGCAGACGGCGATGGCGGCGACGCTGCTCGGCCTGATGCTGTTCCTTTCGCTGGGGCTCATCAGCATCGTCGGAGCCGGGGCGCGCGAAGGGCAGCTCGAGCCCGGCGCCCGGCCGGAGAACGCCCACCGCCGCCGCGCGCGAATCGCCTCCGCGACGAGCGCCGCATTGGTGGTGGCGCTCCTCTATTTCGGCAACAGCTGGTGGAACGCGGAGGCCGGAACCTACTCCCGATACATCTATAAACCGTTGCAAGTGGAGCCGACCGTGGAGGGCGCCGGGCGGCTGCTGCTGCGGATCAAGGATCCCGGCTGGTTCGCCTTCCGCAAGATCGACGATTTCATTCCCGACCACGGCCACCTGATGCACCTGTTCGTGATCCGCCTGCCCGAAATGGAGCGGCTCTGGCACCTGCACCCCGATATGGTCGAGAGCGGCCTTTTCGCGCACCAGTTGCCGCCGATGCCGGCCGGTCGCTACCAGCTTTTCGCCGACGTGGTGCACAAGTCGGGGCTGGGCGAAACGATGGCCGCGGAGATCGACCTGCCGGAGATCGCGGGCCGCCCGCTCGCCGGCGACGACTCCAGCGGCGCCGGCCCGCCGCTCGCGCCGCCGGCAGCGGATCGCAACGTGGCGGAGTTGCCGGGCGGCGGCCGCATGATCTGGGAACGCGAAACGGCGCCGTTCAAAGTGAAGCAAGCGGCCTGGTTCCGCTTCCGCGTGGAGACCAAGGACGGCAAACCGGCCGAAGACCTGGAGCTCTACATGGGCATGCCCGGGCACGCCGCGTTCGTGCGCGCCGATCGCAGCGTCTTCGCTCACGTGCACCCGTCCGGGTCGGTGCCGATGGCGGTTTTCGGACTGCTCGAGGGCCCGGGGGCCGCGCCGCCCGCCGATCCTCACGCCGCTCATGTCTCAGCAGTCACTACGCTGCCGGCCGCGGTCTCCTTCCCCTACGGCTTTCCGCAGCCGGGCGACTATCGCATCTACGTGCAGATCAAGCGCGCCGGGCGCGTGGAGACCGGGGTTTTCGACGCCAAAGTTGTAAACTGATAGCGATGGCCCACAGCGTCCCGTTTCCCGCGCAGGTGGCGGCGGGGGAGCGATCGGCCGCCGCCAGCGTCTCGTGGCCGATCTGGTGCTCGGTCATAGGCGTGACCTCCGCCATCTTCGGCGTACACTGGGACATTTCGTGGCACCAGTCGATCGGGCGCGACACCTTCTGGAGCGCCCCGCACATCGCCATCTACTTGAGCGGGATTCTGGCGGGAGTCGCCTGCGCCTACCTGATCCTGTCGGCGACGTTCGGGGCAAGTGAGGCGGCGCGGGAGACCTCGGTCGGACTCTGGGGCTTCCGTGGCCCGCTGGGGGCGTTTGTGTGCGCCTGGGGCGGGTTCGCGATGCTGGCGTCGGCGCCGTTCGACGACTGGTGGCACAACGCCTACGGCCTCGACGTGAAAATCCTGAGCCCGCCGCACATGGTGCTGGGCCTGGGGATCGGCGCCATCCGGTTCGGGGTGATGATCCTGGTGCTGGGCGCCATGAACCGCGCCGCCGGCAAGCTCCGCGCGGCGCTCGACTGGCTGTTCCTCTACGTCGGCTCGCTGTGGGTCGTCGGTCTGACCGTGCTGCTGATGGAACATACCTACCGCTCGGTGATGCACGGCGCGAAGTTCTACGCGCTGCTGGCGCTCACCATCCCGATTATTCTCGCGGCGTTCTCGCGAGCGTCGGCGAGCCGCTGGGCGGCGACCAAAGTGACCGCGATGTACAGCGCCTTCCTGCTGGCGCTGCTGTGGATCCTGCCGCTGTTCCCGGCCGAGCCGAAGCTGGGGCCGGTGTTCCAGAGCGTCGCGCGGTTCGTGCCGCCGGAGTTCCCGCTGCTGCTCGTGGCGCCGGCGCTCGTCCTCGACTGCTTCTGGGCGCGGGCCGGCGGCTGGTCGAAGTGGCGGCAGGCGGCGGTGGCCGGGGCGCTGTTCGTGGTCGTGTTTGCCGCCGTGCAGTGGCCGTTCGCGGGCTTCCTGATGACGCCCGCGGCGCGCAACTGGTTCTTCGGCACGCAGCATTTCGCGTATTTCATCGAAGCCGACTCGGCCTACGCGCTTTTTCGCTTTGAGGTGGTCGAGCAGACGGCCGGCGAGTTCTGGCGGGTGATGGCGCTGGCCGTGGGCGTGGCGATCGTCACGACGCGCGCCGGCCTGGGGATCGGCGACTGGATGCGCCGCCTGCGGCGGTGATTCAGGCGGCCTCCGGCTCCCGGTGGAGCACCATCAGTTCATCGGCTTTTAGAGCGACCATCGCGTAAGTTCGTCCCTGCTCGTCGGAGAATTCCACAAGCAGGGCCTCTTCGCCGGCTCTCCCGAGATGCTCCACCACGGTACCGATCTGTCCTTTGGTCAGCTTATGGTCCGGTAGATCTGCCACCACGGCCACGGTCGCCAGCAGCGGAATCGCGTTCATCGGCTGTCCGACTCTTGACATAGCATGTAGTCAGCCGCGGGAAGTCCTCGGAGAGGCGCACGATCCAGCAACTCCGAATCACGACCGAGCCTCGCGGCGTCTTCAGAGAAAAGTCTACCACGTAAAGGGTCCCGAAGCGATTCTCCTCACCCAGCACAGCTTCTCCCGTCGCTGCCGCCTCCAGGAGGCGCCCTTTGAGCCACTCCGCGTCGGCCCGCTGGATGCCTAAGGCTGACGCAAACACGCGGGCTTTGTGCTTCCCGTCTTCATGCACCGGATTCAGGCAATAGTCGCGCAGTTTTGCCAGATCCACGACTGCGCGGCTGGCGTTGAGGAGTCTCATCGGTTTCCCGGCAACGTTCAGACATCAATGGGCGCCGAGTACGACTCCCAGTATTAGGCAAAACACCCGATGAAGAAAATAGGGTGATACACCTAGCTGCTCACGGAATCTCGCACGCCGCACAAATGAAAGGCGCCGCTGCGGCCGAGCCTTCAGACCAGCTCGACGTTGACGCGATGCCCCGAAGACGACGCCAAGGACTTGTCGCAGGTGACGAGCGGAGCGTCGAGGGCTTCGGCGAGGGCGAGGTAGGCGGCGTCGTAGGCCGTGACATTGTGTCGCAGTTCCCAGATGCGTGGAAGAAACAGATCGTGCGGGTAGCGGATGACGGAAAGGTCGGAAAAATCCGCCAAAGCTTCTTCCGCCTGCCCCAGGCTTAGGGCCCCGGAGAAAAAGTGCCGGCGTAGAGCCTGCAGCACCTCAAGGTCGATGAGGTGGGGGGCGTGCAGGCTGTCCTCGACGGTCAGGAGGCGGGCTCGCACCTGGACGGACGCCGCAGTTCCGAGCAGCAGTTCGACCGCCGCGGAGGCATCGATGACAATCACCGGCTGTCGCGTTCGGCGCGGATCAGCTCAGCGGCGGAGACAGGTGTGTGCACCGGCGCGCGGCGTGCGAGCCGTTCGGCGAGCTCGGCGTGGGTTGGGATCTCCGCCCATCGAGTGACTTCCCGCCGCAAGTAATCGGACAAGGACGTCCCTTCGGTTGCCGCCCGCGCCTTGAGCTTGCGATGCACCGGGTCGGGGACGTGACGGATCTGGATCATCTTCGCCATGTGATCAGCATAGTTGCATGTGGAGTGCATGTCAAGGCCGGCAAGCGTCAGCCCTTGACACCTTGGACGAAAAGCGGGAAAGTAGGTCGTAGATGTCCGGTTTCGGACAGGCGGGTCAGCCGAAGGGGGTACCCTATGACTAAGACGCGAACGATTTGGCTGCTGGCAGCGGTGTTTCTGGCCGGCCTGGGGTTGGCACTGGCGCAGGCGCCGACGGGAACCATCGCCGGCACCGTCACCGACGAGTCGGGGGCGGGCGTCCCCGACGCGCAGGTCCGCATCGCCAGCAAGGCCACCGGCGCGCAGCGGCTGGTCAGCTCGGGCCTCGACGGCTACTACTCGGCCGCGCTGTTGCCGCCCGGCGACTACGAGATCCGCGCGGAAGCCAAGGGGTTTCGCGCCTTGGTCCGCGAAGCCACGGTGGAAACCGGCAGCACCACCACCGCCGACCTGAACATGAAAGTCGGCGCGGTCACCGAGGCGGTCACGGTGGCCGCCGCCGCCGCGCAGATCTCCTACGACAGCCACCGCATCGACGGGGTGGTCACGCGACGCCAGATCGACTCGCTGCCGCTCAACGGCCGCAGCTTCCTGAACCTGGCGGCGCTCGAGCCGGGCGTCACGGTCACCACCGCGACCCTGGCCCAATACAACGCCCAGTTCCAGGTATTCGTCATGGGCGGCTCGAACGCCCGCACCTCGATCAACGCCGACGGCGGCAACGTGCGCGACCGCACCACCGGCAACACCTCTCAGAACTTCTCGCAGGAGGTGGTGCAGGAGTTCCAGATCTCGACCGCCAACTTCGATCTGTCCACCGGCATCACCAGCGTCGGCTCCATCAACATCGTCACCCGCAGCGGCACCCAGGACCATCACGGCGCCGGATACTTCAGCTTCCGCGACCACAACCTGGCCGCCTACCCGGCCCTGCGGCGCAACACCTTCAACCCCGACCCGTTCTTCGCCCGCCGCAGCTCCGGCTTCTGGCTGGGCGGCCCCGTCAAGAAGGACCGCCTGTTTTTCTTCTTCAACCTGGAGCACATGAACCAGGACGCGGTCACCACGGTGCAGCCCAACGCGGCGTCGCTCGCCTCCCTCGCCTTGATCGGAACCTCGCCCTACACCACCAAGCAGATCAGCAACCGCTTCGACTACACCATCAACTCGAAACACACCGTCTTTGCCCGCTACTCGCACGACGGCAACCGCGGCGCGGGGCCGCAGGGCGGTCCCACCATGCCGTCTAACTGGCTGGTCAACGACAACTGGTCCGACCAGTCCATCCTGGGGTTCTCGAGCGTGCTTCGCCCCAATCTGGTCAACGATTTCCGCTTCTCCTACTCCTGGTGGAAGAACCGCAACCAGCACCCCGCGGCGGCGGACTGCCCGAACTGTTTGGGGTTCGACTTCCCCGAGGTGGCCGTCTCTGGCACCAACTTCGTTCTGGGGCACACCCAGAACGCCCCGCAGGGGCGCGATTACCGCACCTTCCAGTGGCGCGACAACATGAACTGGCAGAGGCGAAGCCATCGCTTCCAGTTTGGCGGCGAATGGGAGATGGATATTACCAAGGGCTTCTGGGGCTACAGCGACCCGGCCAGCATGGTCGTGTATCCCCCGGAGGTGACCCGGCAGCGGACTCCCGGCATCGCGGTTCCGCCGGTGATCCGAACCATCGACGATTTTCTGCAGTTGCCGGTCCTGTCGCTGAACGTCGGCTTCGGCGATCCCACTTCTCCGGCCCCGTTCCAGCAGAAAAACGCCACGCACAACCACCGCTTCCGCGCTTTCTGGCAGGATAGCTGGCGGCTGCACCCGCGCTTCACCTTGAACTACGGCGCCGCCTGGCAGGCCGAGACCACCCTGGGCAACCACGACCTGGCCAAAGCGCCGTTCCTGGCGCCCATTCTGGGCGGCGGCTCGAACCTCCAGCCTACCCGCCGCGACTGGAACAACGTCAGTCCCTCGCTGGGCTTCGCCTGGAACCTGGGCGGCAACAACAAGACCGTCATCCGCGCCGGCTCGGGCATCTACTACGACACGCAGCTTCTTTGGGAACGCCTCAACGAGCGGCAGCTGCTGGGCCCGCGGGGGAACGGGCGGCAGAACGTCTCCGGCGGTTTCATTCCCAACATGATCGAGGGCATCCCCGGCGTGCCCGTCGGACGCGTGCTCGACTTCACCACCAACCCCACCGAGTTCCGGCTGGGCCACTTCCTGCAGATGATCCCGCAGCTGCAGGGGTTCCTGGGGCCGCGGTTTACGCCGAACTTCAACGATCTGTCGGTGCGCGGGGTCAACGTCACCAAGTCCGTCACCGGCCTGACCACGGTCTTCCCCACCGACTTCCCTATCATGTACGCCATGCACATGAACGTCGGCGTGCAGCGGGAAATTCGCTCCGGCCTGGTGGCGACGGTGGACTTTGTTTCCCGGCAGTTCCGCAAAGAGAATTTCGGCCTGGGGCTGGACCACAATCACTGGAACAGCGTGCGCGGGCCGGTGATACCGGCTTGCGTCGGCGCCCAGCGCGACGACCCGGCGGCGTCCTGCTCCACCAACATCATCCAGGTTCGAACCCCGGGCTCGCGCACCAACTACCGGGGCCTGCTGGCGAAGCTCGACAAGCGCTTCTCGAGCCGCTGGCAGCTCACCGGCTCCTACGCCTGGCAGGCGCGCTACGGCGTCAACGGCAACACCAACAAGGACAACTGGTTCGCCACTTGGGGTCCGCAGGGCCTGTCTCACAACTTCAGCCTGGCGGGCATCGTGGAGCTGCCCTTGAAATTCCAGGTCTCCTTCATCTCCGCCATCGCCAGCCGCCTGCCGGTAATGCCCACCATCACGAGTATCGACCTGGACGGCGACGGGAGCACCAACGAGCCGCTGCCCGGCGTCCCCCACAACGGCTTCAATCGCGGCCTGGGCAAGACGGATCTGGATCGCGCGGTGGGCGAGTTCAACCAGAAGTACGCCGGCACCCGCACCCCGCGCAACCAGCTGGTCCCCACGCTGCGCCTGCCGGAGGCCTACGAGTTCGGCGACACCTCCATCTCCCAGGACATTCGCGTCACCAAGCTGTTCCCCATCCGGGAACGCTTCGAGATGCGCATCTACGCCGAGGCTTTCAACCTGTTCAACGTCGCCAACCTGGGAGGCTACGGCTTCAGCATCACCGACGCCACCAGCTTCGGCCAGCCGACCAGCCGGGCCAACCAGATCTTCGGCTCCGGCGGCCCGCGGGCGTTTCAGTTCGGAGCGCGCGTGAGCTTCTAGGGACGGGCCGGGGACATTCCGCGCACCATCTGACATAGTGCAAATTTGCACTATGTCGGGCCGTGCCCGGATGCCGGCCTACCGTCTCGACCGACCCGAGGGGCCAGATCTTCAGCTCCGGCCCGCGGGCGTTCAGTTCGGGGCGCGGGTGAGCTTCTGAGGGGCGGGCCGGAGGAAATTCTGCGCACCAGCTGACATAGTGCAAATTTGCAACATGTCAGCCCGTGCCCGGACGGCGGTCCGCGTTGGGCGCTGCGTTGGTAACGCGAGACCGGAAGCTCCTCGACTACGGACGCCGCCTAGCTAGGGCGAAAAACCGGCGG
>Ga0247727_10006754_pt1 | contig 22326 bp, 8 predicted proteins | sample WisWelCaveWW1625_FD_202498 | JGI IMG/M metagenome (GOLD analysis project Ga0247727, IMG submission 202498) | Biofilm microbial communities from Wishing Well Cave, Virginia, United States - WW16-25 | ecosystem: Environmental > Aquatic > Deep subsurface > Groundwater > Cave microbial mat | place...
GTTCGAGAACAACAGGCAGGTTGGATGGATCTTCAGGGTTGATGTTGGTCAAGCCAAAGGGCTGGATGAATTTGCGTAACGAATCCGGCGATATCTTTTCGAGCGGCTCATTGAATTGCTGTAATTCGGGAATCAGACGGCCATCCTCCTCGCGGTTGTTCGCATCCATCCACACTCGTCGGACGAGGGCGGTCTGTAACAATCGGCGAACAAATTCCGCCTTAAGCCGGTTCGAAAGTTGCTCAGATGATTCAACGGATGTGGTGCCAACAAGCAATGGACGTCCGCGTACATGTTCGCGCACGATCCCCATGACAATCGAGCGTAATTTTGCCTCCACGGTTTTGTAAATGACATCGGGATAATCCTTGCGGCGGTAGAAGAGAGGTTCAGGTTCTCCCTCACCCCTAACCCCTCTCTCCGCTTCGTCTACGCTGGCGCTCCGCTCAGCGCGATTGGGAGAGGGGGACTCACGCTTCGCAAAGTATGTATAGGCATAGCCTTCTTCGTCCTTTGCCTTGATTTCGACCAGGGGCGCGCTGTTGCCAAAAGCCTGATACTCAAGATTCGGAGGGATGGGCGTGACTTCAAGATTGTATATCTTGCTGAACTCTTCCGCTTCGGTCAATGCGGTGCCCGTCATACCCGCGAGCTTCTTATACATGCGGAAGTAATTTTGCAGTGTGATGGTGGCATAGGTCACGTTCTCAGGCTCGATCTTCACACCCTCCTTTGCTTCCACCGCCTGATGCAAACCATCGCTCCATCTTCTTCCAGGCATGAGTCGCCCTGTGAACTCATCCACAATGACAACCTTCCCCGCCTGGACAAGATACTCTTTATTGCGATGAAAGAGGAACTGCGCGCGCAACGCCTGTTCGAGATGACCTCGCAAGCGCGCCTGTTCAGGAGTCACATCTTCGGGGCGGTCGGGATCCATCAAAGGCTGGTTCAACAATTGTTCGACGCGCGCCAGGCCGACTTCCGTGATCGAGACGTTGCGGTCCTTCTCGTTCAATTCGTAATCCTCCGGCTTGAGTTGCCGCACGATTTGTGACATCCTGCCGTACCATTCGAGATCGCCCGATGCGGGTCCTGAGATGATAAGCGGTGTGCGCGCTTCATCGATCAATACGTTATCCACCTCGTCAATGATCGCGTAGTGATGCCCGCGCTGGACGCGGTCACTCAGGCGCATGGTCATGTTATCGCGCAGGTAATCGAAACCGAATTCGGAATTCGTGCCATAGGTAACATCCGCGGCATAGGCTTCAGCTCGATCCACCATTCGCAAATGATTCTGATCTTCATGCGGAGACTCGCGTTCAAGGTCAACGATGAACGCCTTCTTGCCATTCTCTGTTGCTGCAGCCATTTGCAAAACACCGACGGACAGCCCAAGCATGTGGAAAATCGGCGCCATCCAGCGCGCGTCGCGGCGCGCCAGGTAATCATTGACCGTAATGAGATGTATGCCTTTGCCAAGCAACGCGTTGAGGTAGATTGGCATCGTCGCAACAAGCGTTTTTCCCTCACCCGTTCGCATTTCAGAAATCGAGCCGCGATGCAACGCCACTCCGCCGATCAACTGCACGTCATAATGGCGTTGGCCAATCGTGCGTTTGGCGGCCTCGCGTACCGCCGCGAACGCCTCAGGCAGGATTTCCTCCAACGCCTCCTGCTCGACCTTGAACTGTTCCTTCTCATCCAAGCCTTCGACGTTGCCCATGAGTTGAGTAATGTGATCCTTGAATTCATCCGTTTTGGAGCGCAGTTCTTCATCACTCAGCGCTTCAAACTGTGGTTCAAGTGAGTTGATCTCTTTGGCAATTCCACTATATTGTTCAATGGTTTTTTTGTTGGGGTCTCCCCCGAAAATTTTTACAAAGTTCTTGAGCATGATTACCCTTTCAGGAGAAAATTATACTGCTTCTTGCATGAATGTCTACTGATGTTTGAGAAACAAAGTTTTTTTGCGACGTTAATGCGAGGATATTCTCCACGAGGCGGACCTCCTACAGATGAGGAGATTGCTTCGTCGTCGCTCCACGCCTCCTCGCAACACTTGCACCTGGCGCAAGTACAGGTGTGACATATTAGGAAGTGTAGCACGGGAGTGTTAGCGAAAGATAAAAAAATGGGAGGCTTACCGGCCTCCCAAATATATCCCCAATATGTTGTTTGATCAGAAATCTATTTCTGGATCGGGCACTTGAAATCGTTGGCTGGCACACGAGTGATGGTCACATCACCACTGGCTGCAGCGGCGAGTACCGCCGCCTCTGAAGTCAACAGATAGGGCGCGACATTCCAGGCTACGCCGTAAAATGCCCAGTCGCCGCCGTGATAGCCTTTGTCGCCGGGCGCAACAGCGACAACAGCCTTTTGATTGGCGACACCGCCCATGACCGCATAGAAGTTATCCCTGCCGTCATTGGGTGTGGCAGCTGGCGGCACAACGGTGCGGACGATAGTGCCCTCATAGTAACAACACCCGCTGGGGAAGACGAATGGCGGTCTATCAGCCAAGGCTGGTGTTGCAGAAAGTGCCAGCATTACCAGAACGAGGATCAAACTTCGTAGATGCTTCATAATATTTCTCCTTTTTGAGTTGAAAGATTCGGAAATATAGTCTAGGGGGACGGTTATTGATCTTGCACAATAAGCGCCTCCTAGAAGCTCTATTTCCGATTGCGATGCTCACAGTCTAAGATAAACAGATTACATAAATCTTCAAGGGCGCTTACGAAAGGATTACAAATGTATTAACAAAAAATCGGGCAACGGACCATGGTCCGCCGCCCAAGAGCTTTCAAGGTACAGTTGATTATGGTCCGATGTATACCTGCCTGCGAGACTCGAACGCGTCGAAATAGTATGTGCCGCGCGTGTTGTTATCAATCCCGGTCACGGCTCCCAGCCGGACGCGGTCAAGCCGCCGTGTATCGTTGTCCACGCCGGTCAGATTAGCGCGCTGTGTGCCGTCAATCCACAGCGTCAGCCCGCCATTGTTTGCGCCGCTGGCTGTTGAGGCGCGCCAGTCTATTTCAATGGAGTGTGACGCATCGCTGATGGTAAACCAACTACTGCTCGTCCAGGTGCTGCTATCGTTGCGAAGTGCTGCCCGCAGTTGATAAGTACCGGAGGATCGGCGGAACTGGATTCGCAGCGCCACTGTGGACGTGCCATGATAGCCGTAGAAAAGGTAATGGGAATCATTGTTCGCCATCGTGATTGAGTTAGGGTCGAAGTAGAAGCGTGCCCGGTAACGAGTCTCGGCGCTGGGAATCTCATCGGTGACGTAGATCGTATTGTTATCATCAATCACGGCTTGCAAGCCATAGTTGCCGATCAACGTCGCGGCGGGGCTCGCACTTAGATCGCCGCTATCGGTTGTGTTGGATGACCAGGCTGAGAGATTACCGGATTCGAACCCGTCGGCGAAGATCAAGTCTGACGAGGTTGCGGTGGCGGTTGGCATGTGAGTCGGTGTTGCGGTCGATGTCGGGGTATAGGATGGCGTAGGCGTCGCCGAGGGAGTCGGGGTGTCAGTCGGCGTCGGCGTAGGGGTTGACGTCGGTGTATGGGACGGTGTAGGAGTGTCGGCCGGCGTGGGTGTAGCCGATGGAGTGGGTGTATCGGTTGGAGTCGATGCTCCGGCAAGCACGGTAAGATTGGACGTTAAAATATTGAGACCGGTCGCGGCGTCCCATACGTTAGCATTGGCGAATCTCACAGCATACGCTGGGGTGTCACGCAACGACATATATTGATCCGGCAACCACAAGCTAAGTGCATAGGTGCCAGGGATAATATTAGCAGGTACAGGGGTATTCACGTTGATCGTGTGATCCATCCCGGCTGCCCACCGACGCAGATCTATGCTGGGGAGTGCGATGTCATACCGGTTGTTTGCATTATGCAACACCACATACACTGGCCTGGGATTGTACATGGATGCATACCCGTCGTTTCTTAAAATCACATCCATATTCAGTGTACCCCCCGGCTGAATAGTTAGCGGGGCAATGGCTTCTTTGAGTACCAAACGATAGCCGAGTCGACGCCTGATGGTATCCATGCATCCACCTGAAATCCAACTGTTGAGCACCTCCATCTGGTAACCGTTGTTGATGAAAGACCAATGAAGCATTTCCAGTTCCTGAAGCGCATTCGGGCAGTCTGTGCGCGGCGGATTGTACTGACAGGTTTCTCCACCAACGGGCGTAAACTGTCCCTCTTCGGCAATGAAGCCTTTCCAGCAGTCAATCTCGTTTTGACCATCACAATAGGTTGATACATGTTGCGGTTGTTGTAACGTGACAGAGCTATAAGTACCTCCATCATCTTGATCCCGCAGAAAACAGTCATTGTGATGGCCAATGCGGCTTTCATCCGTGCCTGAAAAGGCTTCCTGGGATGTCAACGGTCCTTGATAGAATATTTCCTTATATCTTGGATACCTTAGTTGAAGCATACGATCATTTGGTAATGAGTTAAGAAGAGCATCCACAATTCCCCTTCTATATTCAAGGGGATGGAGATATTTCGTGCTGTGCCATTCACCCCAATGGCCGACAAAACCGGCCTGCATGACGGCGATGACGTCAGTGTTTTCGATGAGAATTGGTTTTAGCTGATCTATGTGTTGAAGAACCAGATCGATAGGTGCGTCAGGGTTAGCTAGATTTGGGTCAGTTGTTGATCCTGGCCCAGGGTTATAGGCAAAGCGGATGACCAACTTAAGCCCCTTACTCCTGGCGGTATCGAACACTGCTCTAATCGTGCTAAGTCCGTTTTGATCCAGCAATCTATCCCGATAGTTATCGAGCCGGAAGTATATCCACACCAGAGAATCGGAAGGCTGCAACGCTCGGATCTTGTCCGGGTCCAGGGGTTCGTCTGGAAAGATGGATGACTGTTTCATAAACCCGCGTTCAGGGTTGGCAAAGTCTTCGGTTGAGGGTGTGTACTGGATTTGGGTTTGATTCGTAGAAATAGATGTCGGCGTATGGCTTGGCGTCGGCGTCGCTGTCTCAGTCGGTGTAGCAGTTGGCGATGTGTCAAGCGTGTACGTGTCAATCACTGCACCCGAGCGCGTGATGAATTGAAAAGTGATATGCGACACGCCGGCTTCAACAAGTATCGCGCCGTAATTGCCATTGTAGCGCACCTGACTGCCAAGTACTGGCGTGCTGAAAGGGTAGATGGAGGCGCCGCCCAAACCGTTGACAAAGTATGGGAAGCCATTGATTACAATCCGTTCATATGTATGATCATGCCCCGCCAGCACAACATCCGCACCCCAGGCTTGATACGGCCACTGCATGACGGTCGTGGAACCATGGTTCGCCCCTGAAGAATAGGGTGGATGGTGCATGTAAACTACATTCCATGCAGATGTGGATGCAGCAAGTTGAGATTGCAGCCACAAGCCTTGGGTGGAGGTGCTTGAGTTTCCATCTGGTTCTCGATCATCACTGTCAACGACAAAGAAATGTACCGGGCCCCAGACGTAATCATAATAGCGCTCGTTGCCGGGCAAAGTGAAATAATCGAGATAGGGCTGGGCACCGGTCGTTTCCCAATCATGGTTGCCCAGCGATGGGAAGAAGCGGTTGGTTGTTGCTCCAGCTCCATAAGTTCCAGTATATGGATGAATGAATTCGTGATAATACTGCCCGATGTTGCGGTCAATCGTATCAGCGGCGCCTGATGGGTAATTATTGTCGCCGGTCGTGATGACAAAATCAGGGTCCCAGCCTTTGACAAGATTAGCGACATCCTGCTCAGCCTGGCTGTCATTGCCGTAATCACCAAAAACAGCGAACCGAATGACTCCGGCTGGAACTGGTGTAAGAGATGGTGTTGGCGTGCGTGTCGATGTAGGTGTAAGTGTTTCAGTTGAAGTTGGACTTGGAGTAGATGTTGGCAGCACAATTGCCGGGCCGATATAAGTGAACCGGCGGGATTCAAACGCATCGAAGTAGTAAGTTCCTCGGGTGCCGGTATCTATCCCGGTAAGTGCCCCTAAACGAACTCGATCAATTCGCCAGGTGTCGTTGTCGATCCCGTTCAGGTCGGCTTGTTGTATGCCATCTATCCAGAGAGTCAAGCCGCCATCATTCGCGCCTGCAACTGTCGCAGCCCGCCAATCCAACTCGATAAAGTGAGGCGCATCGCTGATCGTGAACCAGTTGGTGCTCATCCAAGTGGTGCCGCCATCCAACAGCAAGGCGGCTCGAAGTTGATAAATCCCTGAGGATTGGCGGAACTCTACCCGTAACACTTCTGTGGCTGTGCCTAAAAAGCCCTTGAAGATGTAATGAGCATCACCGCTTGTCATCGGAATCGAGTTCGGGTCGAAGTAGAAGCGGGCGCGATAGCGCGGCTCGGCTGTTGGACGGTCGTCCGTGACGTAGATCGTAGTACTGTCATCGATCACCGCTTGCAAGCCCTGACTGCCAAACAGCGCAGCCGCGCTGCTGACACCGAGATCGCCCAGATCATTGCTATTGGACGTCCAGTCCGAAAGATTGCCTGACTCGAAACCGTTGGCAAAGATCAGATCTGCGGGACCGGGCGTATTCGTTATGGTGGGCGATGCGGTTGGCGTAACCGGCGCACTTGGATCAAATTCCTTCCAGCCGAAGTCTGGAGCTGAGCCGAGGAAATTGATGATCGAGTCCGGCGGGATGGCTTCTCCGTTATTGGCAATATATTGAGTGACACCTACGTCAATCGCGGGAGAACCAGGCGGGAGGCGTAGTCCACTGAAATCATCATCCACCGTTCCCCATGTATTGTCGGGACCAGCGTTTGGGGCGGAGATGAAGAGCGGATTCTGTCCGAAGAGGTTGCCCATGCCAAGGTCGCTCTGATCCGCATCCAGGCTGTTGTTGTAAAACAATGTGTATGCCACAATTGAGTTGGATCCCACCAGGCCCTGCACGCGCCAGACTCCCTTTGTGATCGAGTTGGCGATAATGTTGTTGAAAGCCACCAGGTTATCCCCGCCTGATATGCCGTAGTCGTTGCCGTAAAGTGTGTTGTTGTAAACTCGAATAGCCTCGACAATATCCGCGCCTGAATAGTTCTCTGTTGTATTCTGGTCTGGCATTAGGCCAATGCCTGCAAAGCGACTATTTGAAATAAGATTGCCGGTAATGATGAAACGGCGGTTGGTATCCAGCGGTTGGCTATAGTCAATAAACTGAATGCCATCTTCGTTACATCCAATGATCTCATTGTCACGAATGGTGATCGTAACAGGGCTGCTGGGGGCACTGGTGTCCTGCAGGCGGATTTCGATTCCACTGTCCCCGCTGTACATGATGCGATTGTTCTCGATCACCAGCGGGCGGTTGCTATCGTCCAGATCGATCCCGTCATCAACTGAGGCAAAATAAACATTGTGGTGATTGATTCCCCCGCTGCCTGCCCTATAGTCAAGCTCATCCTTCGCCAGGAGCAGGTAGTTGTACTCAACAACAACCTCGGAACTTGTGGTGATGCCGTCGCTCCCATATCGAATGACAAAGCCACGGATGGTAGGCATAGGCGACAGGCCTGCGGAGATAAAGATGGTGGAAACCAGATTTGATGATCCACCATCAATAATCGTCGTGTTGTGGGTCGGGTCATTCGGATCGTAGGTCTCGGCGGTTAGAGTGACAGACTTGTTGAGCGTAAGGTTTTCGAAATATGTCCCTGAGCGGACGATGATTGTATCGCCGGGGCTGGCCGCGTCAATTGCCGCCTGGATGGTGGGGTAATCATCCGGGACGATCAGCGTCGATGCTTGAACGCGGCTATAAGCCGTGAACGTAACGATCGCGGTAAGTATCCCAACTATGAGAAAGGCAAACCTTCGCGCGCGAAGCATTTAGTAACGTCCTTCCTTAAGTTTTACGATCCGTATCCACATGAAGCAGTGTTAGTCACTTACAAACGACCTAATTCATCTGCGTAATTCATCCCAATACCTAAAATCATTATACTGTTTCCAGGCTGTAGATTCGCAATAATTTCATTGCTTATTAATCACTGCCTTCGCATTTCATTACTTCAAAAATTAAAGGCGGCGGACCATGGCCCGCCGCCTGGCGATACTGTATGAGTTGGACATTGCTCACGGCGATGTCTCAATGATCAGTTGCGGCGCGTTGGCGCTCGACTCACGACTGGCGAAGCTGATGGCCGTACTGCTTGGTGTGGTGAGTGCAAGGTTGTAGATGCCATTGCCTGTAATGTATGATGTGACATCAATACTTATCCATACTCCTGCTCCGAAAGCGCCGGATGAGCCGAGCACACCTCCCACCGGCGGCGCGTTGTTGTACGTAATTGTCAGTTCGCCCCAGGTGTTGTCATTGACACTTTGAGCATCACACCCAAGGCTCGAGGCGCTGTTGGCATACACTCGCAGAGTAGCTCTCGTCACAGAACCAGCCACACCTTGCACATCGAAGCGCAGATAACTGTTCACAATCGGCGAGCCATCGGCGCGGAGGGCCGTATTCGTGCCGTAGTTTGTGGCGGGGCTGGCTCCGTTCACGTAAGAGTCGCTGATAGGGATAAAAGTGAATGTGCTCGGTGCAGATGGGGTTGTAACCGGTAACGCGGCGGATTGCCCTGAACCGTTTCCAGCCGCGTCGAAGGCTTCGACTGTGTAGTTGTAGGACGCGTTGGGAGCGACGGTGTTATCCTGGTACGTCAGCGTAGCGCCGTTGACGGAGTTGAGGGGTGAACCATCACGGTAGATCGTGTAACTGGTCACGCCCATGTTATCTGTTGACGGGTTCCAAGCCAGATCAACAGCCAGGTAAGTAACGTTTGTCGCTGTCAGATTCGTTGGAACGCTCGGTGGTTCGCTGTCCGGTGGCGCCGACGGTGTTGTCACCTGCAATGGGGCGGATTGACCTGAATTATTGCCAGCCGCATCGAAGGCTTCAACCGTGTAATCATAAGTTGTGTTTGGGTTAACCGTACCATCCTGGAACGCGGTCGTCGCGCCATTGACTGTTCCGACCGGCGCGCCACCCCGATAGATGGTGTAGCTAGTAACACCCACATTATCAGTCGAGGCATTCCAGACCAGGTCAACTTGATTATGCGTAACGAGCGTTGTTGCGAGGCCAGTCGGTACAGTTGGAGGTTGGCTGTCCGTTGAACCATAGATTGTATTCGTTCCCAAATCCTGGATGTCGCCAACCAGATTACCGGTAAAATTGTTGTCGCCAACGACCGTGCGGTTACAGAGCGAGCTTGAGATGCTCAAGCCATACCTCTGGGTCTTCACTGCCTGATTGTCGGTAGCCGAGTTGAATTCCACGACGTTGTCGTTGCAGGCGATAGAATCACTGGAAGTAATCTGGATACCGTCCTGATTCGTAATGTCATCCGAACTGTTCAATATGGTATTGCCGGTGAGCGTATTGCGGTCGCCGCTGATCAGGTTGATACCGTCTTGGCCGGCGTTATCAATAAAATTTCCCGAAATAACGTTGTCGTTGGATTTTTTGTGGGGCTGGCCAGCGGTTGCTGAAGACTTGGTGATTTGAATGCCATGCCCACCCACATTAGAGATCTGGCAATTCTCGATCAGGTTGAAGTTGGAGGCGAGCAGCTCTATTCCGTCACTGGAAATGCCGGTGATGACACAGTCACGAACGATGTTGCCATCGGCCGTTCTGGGTTGACCATTGGCGACATCCTTGCCATCGAAGACAATACCGCGACCGCGCGAGGCTGTGATTTTGACGCGCTCCACGACATTATTATCGCCCGCATCAAAATCGAACGCATCACTTGTGCTACGCACAGAGCCGCCCGCTGAGACAGTCATGTCGTGAATCGTGAGTCGGTCACAGTTGGTGCAATTGAAGGGTTCGGTATCGGCTGCCGCGCTGGTATTATTTCGCAGTATGGTGACATCAATGCCCTGACCTTCGAATGTAATATCGTTCACATTGTCGAGCTTGAACCAGTCTGCGCCTAGGTCGAAATCACCAGCCAGAAAAGTGATGGTGCCGCCGGTGCCATAAGAGTCCAACTCGTAGGCTGCGCTCTCCACCACAAATTTGAGCGAACCTGAATAGGAGGAACTTGTCGTCTGCGATTCGGCGTGATAGGTGTTTCCATCCCGCCGGACGACGAAGGGGCTCGGCGAAACGGGAACGGGGATGGGAACATAGAGTTCTGGGGGATTGCTGCCCTCACTGCTGGTAATCGTCGCTGCGGTATTGTTCGGATTGGTGATGGCAAGTGAGACGAGCCCATCGCCTGTGATTGCGCTCGAAATGTCGATCAGATACCAGTTGCCGGCAACGATTGGGCCCGTGAATGCCACACTGGGTCCTATCGGCGGCGCATTGTTCCATACCATTGTGCCTTCATTCCAGGAGGTATTGGAAACGGTATGGATATTGAGTCCTTGCGTGTTACTGGACTCTGCATAGAATCTGAGCGCGGCCGAAGGCGCAACGCCGACCCCTTGTACATTAAACTTAAGATATATGTATTCAAGGGGAGAGTTGTCGGTCTTAAGGTTGATCCTCGAACCATAATTTGTAGTCGGCTTGGTTGAAAGAACATATGTATCCTCTACCGGCGTGAAAACCTGCCCTTGCGCTTGCGCCAACCCCGATGTGGAAGAAAGTGCGGCAACACTTTCAGCCGAGGCGGCCAAGAGTAATGAAAAAATCAACAGTGCATTAAAGATTTGCTTTCTCATGATATTAGACTCCTTTAGATTAGAACTGCAAGAATACGACAATATAGGAGATCCGGGCCCTGTCATATCGGATGAAAGACAATTGTTTTTTTCATTTCGTATCTCCTCAAAACAGACGAGCGCTGAATCTTATTTCATCATCCTTAGGCTCGATGGCTGGTACGCCGGGCTATCGCCGCTAAACCAATAAGTATGAGGGCTCCCAGCATACCAAGAGCAACCACCCGACTGACGCTTGCAGTGTCCACAGTATTTCCAGGCTCGCTCGAATCAAAATCACCTATTACTGGTACAGAGGCATGACGGATGTCAGCCAGCACCTCCAAGTAGCGACTGCCATAGTTTTTGCTTGGCTCGATGTGCGAATTCTCACTGAACTCGTTCCAACTGATCAGTCCGATGGCATCCGGCGAGGATTGTAGAGCCGTGTTCAGTTGCGTCCGCAGCGTCTCGCCATCCTTTCGCTCAACGACTGTCGTTCCGCCAATGAGCCGGGCATCAAAGCCTGGCGCGGCAGGCGCAATCCACAGACCTCCGTTGGCGTGGACAGCGCTCCCCATCGCAGCCAACTTTTCCGGATACTTGGGAAATGTGTCCGGGTTGATAGATGACCAATAATAGGCGTCGCCGTCAACTAATCCAGCCAGCCGTTCATAAGCATCCACGTTCTTCTCGGTGGCTAGAATCAGCAGATGATCGCGCCGCCCCTGAGTCACACTGGCCACCTCCTGCCAGGAAAATTCCCATGTTCCAGACCAGATAACCATCGGCTTCTCGAACATATCAAATGCCGGATGATCGGCATAGTGATCAATGAAATAATCCAAATCAGCGGCAACCCACTCAACGGGAAGGGGATTGCGCTCAAAATCCAAGCCTTGATAGATGATAACAAGTTTGAAGTCTTCCGTCTCTGCTATTTTGATTAATTGCTCCAGTCGGCGATTCAGTTTCTCGGTGCCCTTCCAGCTGACAATGAATCCATTGATGCCGGCGGACTTTGCCCACTGAACATGTTGACGCATAATCTCCTCGTCGTCGCTGGAATAGCGTCCCAGAAGCGGATAATCCGTCTTAGCCCGGTCCCAGGAACTTTCGTCGAACCAAATGTAATAGTAAGCCAGGACCGGAATCGGGTCGGTCGAGGCTTCGATTGCGCGGCTGAACGCTGAAGCGGACATGGTCAGGGGCAACGCAATAACCATCCAGAAACTCAGCCAGTACCGGCTGACGAGGCTCAACCCTGGAAACGCTCGCGCGACTACATTTGCCATGCGTGATCCTCCAGCCGGAAAGTGTCTACAGTAAAGTACATAAGAGCCCAATCAAGAGGCGATGGCATACTGCTCGTCCAGTTTTGGCGTTTCCAATGGTTCGGGGATGGGCGGTAGTTTAATGTCGCTGGCAACCCAGCTCGCTACTGTCTGAGGGCTAACGTCCAGGGCGCGTCCGATGGATCGCTGGGTGTTTCCTTCAATGTACATTTGCACGGCGCGCACCCGGATTTCTGAAGGGTAGCCAATTGGGTTGGGCGCAGGCGTGTAAACTTTATTGCACACCTGGCACCGATACCGCTGACTGCCGGAACGATTTAACCCGGCCTTGACTTGTTTTATTGTCGCCTGACAGAACTTACACTGCCGAAGCGCCGGGGGGGTGTTCACGCTTTCAAAGACGAGCGTTCTTTCCACGCGCCTGAGACGCCGCTTTGGAAGCAGGCGGCCTGGCAACGTAATCAGCATCGTGAATAGGTATGGGCGGCCAAAAAAGAGCAACCCCAAAGCCAGCGCTACGCCAGAGCCCAGCATAACAGCCATATCCAGGCGACTGAACACCAATAGTTCCACGGTCTGATTGCGAGACATGGCTAGCGGGGTGGGAGGCGCCATCCCACTGGCGCCCGTGACAGTAACAGTATAGGGACCGCGCGCCAGCGAATTGATCTCGATGTCGTCATCCGGTCCAAATGAAAAATTCTCACTGCGCCCATCGGGGTATTCGAGGAGTATTCCCGACCCGACCGGAAAGCGAAGTAGCGCGTCGTAAGCGGTAAAGTGCGCCGAGTAGAGCAACAGGCTGATCTGCCAAACATCGTTCGGGTGAACGAAGAAACGCTGTTGCGCCTTGTTAACCACATTTGTCCCGTCTATGATTACGCTCATAACAGAATACAGGATCTTGGTTTCTTCAAGTCCATAACTGCGCCTTACCACCCGGCCCGTTGGCAACCAGCGAGGCTGACCATCGTCAAATGTGTGGACTACGCCGTTGCTGCCCTTAATGGTCAACGAAGTAATTCGCGCTGGGTCAACCGGTTGCTCGCTTAGATCCACGAAGGTCTGGCTGGCTTGGTAGCTCACCTCGAAGCCCACCTCAAGCGTCTTGTCCATGGGGACTATCACTTCGCGAGCAGGGGCAAAGACCTCGTCGCTCCAACGGATAAACTCGGCCCTCATGTCGGATTCAGCCTTTTCTGTAGTAAGGATTTTGAGCGCGTGGACGCCCGCTTCTTCCACCTTGATCCGAGCGGTACCCGCCTCATCTGAGGTGAAAATGCGGTCTTCCAAAGAAAAACTTATGCCCGGTAGCGGCGGAATCGTGTGAATCTCGACCTCAGCCGGTACGATCTCCAATTCTGCAGAGGCGCTGGAGGGCTGGAGCCCTCTCGTGCCCTCATAAACGACTCTGATATTGTAGGTGCCAACCGATAGATCGCGCCGGATGCTGAAAGTGGCGGTGCCTGTGCTATCGGTCCGGACGCGTCGTTCCTTCACACCGTCCACGAAAAGATACACCACCTCGTTGTCAACTGCACCGATGATCTTACCTGCCGCGTCGGTAAGATGAGCGATAATGGTGGGATTTTTACCCACAACAAACGGCTCCAGCGGAGAGATCGTCAAGAGAGTTGCAACTGGCCCATCTGCTTGGGCTACAGAAACCGTCGAGAAGACACAAAGGATGGCTAGAGCCAGACCGAAGCAAGCGCGGACGCTGGGATGATTCATGATATTGCGTCCTCCTTGCGTAATTTGGGATCTGTGGTCCGCTGGTCCGAACCATTCTTATCCGTAATGCTAACAATAGCGATCATCAATACGGCGAAGACAATTGCAGCTCCGTAAGCGATATAGATCACTCCCCGGCGAGGCTCGGCAGGCAATTTATCGGGCTCGCGCGAGAAAGAGATGAAGAACGGTTCACGCGGGGGCTGGGAGAAATCCAGCCCCGAAGCAATACTATTGGCGCGCGCGTCGCGTTCAGCCAGAGGCTCGATATCCCAATTCTCTTCGATGAACTTAAGCGGCGAAGTGAAATCGAGCTCGGTACTGTCAATGTAACCACGGCGGGCATAGGGGCTGACCATGAGCGCCGGGACTCTGAATCCGTAACCATATTTGTCCACCTGCGGAGGCGGCACATGATCATACCAACCGCCCCAATCATCGTATGTCCACATGAATACCGAACTTGACCACGCGTCGCTGCGCATCAATGCCTGGATCAACGTCTTTACGAACCTTTCACCGGCTCGGATACTTCCGGGGGGATGCTCGCTGGCGCCCGAAGGGACCATATAAGACACGGCGGGAAGCGTTCCATTTTCCAGGTCCTCAAAGTATTCATTGAGGTTAACAATCTTGCTAAAGAGGTTCGGGTCGTCAAGATAGCGATCGTAGTTCAAAAGCGGCACCCAGACGATTTGTGAAGCCCGGTTGCCGAAGTCCTCGCCCGGCACCACGGTTCGAAAGGTGATGGCGGGGTCGTAATTCTCAATGTAAAATTTCCAGGAAATTCCACGCTCCTCAAGGCGATCAAAAATTGTGGGCACATCGCCGTAACCTCCCGGTGGAACTCGTCCGCTTTCACTCCCTGGCGCGCCCGCCACCCAATACATATGATTTATGGCACTGCCCCCGCTCGCGGAACTAAAGAAACGGTCGAAGAGCACATACTCGTCTGCGATATTCCAGTAATAGCCCAGTTCATGGTCGTCATAATAGCCCATGGCGGATACGCCGTCCTGGTTTCTCTGGTTTAGAGCGTAGATGAAGCCATCCATACGTCCGTTGTTGTACTGGAGGTTGGATGTGGATTCACTGTGGTCCAGGTCTTCAATCGGGTAGTCCCCGATGTGAAATGGTTCCATGCAGGTTGTATTCTTTGCATCGAAAGGGTCAACTGGCATGCAAGTTCCAGGCGGTATGCCATCCGCGCCGGGGTACGTCCCAAAGTAATTGTCAAACGAATGGTTCTCTTGCATGAGGACGATGAAGTGCTTGATCGGGGTATTTGGTTCGGATGTCTGGTTAGGCGCCTGAGCGTGGGCGCCTCCACCGGTCGGCCAAGAGCCCACCACGAGCACGCCCAGAACACAGCCAAGCCTGCGAAGGCGGGTCATGGGCGCACCTCATAGATCACAATAACCGGCTTCGCCACGGTGGTTCCGTCCTCCAGTTTGACCATGACCGATTCTACGTGAACCACCCGTCCATTGTATTTCTCTGCAATCTTGAGCAAGCCCTCCGAGAAAAATGCCGAGCGTTCGGCAGAGAACGAATCCCAAACGATGTAATGAAGATCGCCGGTACGGATCTGAAGATCCGGATTGAAGACTGGTTCATACGAAGGATTCCGGCGCAATGGATTGGGGCTGACCGATAAGCCATACGCTTTTCGATGCCCATAGAACTGAAGAATATTGGCCATGGAGGGGCCAATCGTTATTAGTTTTGCCCCTTGCGGGATGTTTTCCCGAACCCATTCTCCGGCCTCTCGTCCTCCTGGAACGCCGCCAGTGCCGGCAACATAACTACCTGTCGTTGAGGGTTGGATCGCCCGCCAGCTTGGGATCAGTAATGAGATGGCCACGATCCCCGTTACTAACTTATTGAAGCTGGCAATGCTCAGATATCTGTTGAGCGGAGGTATGACTTGAGTTGGCGGCCAATGCGCCAGCGCTCGGCCTGCCAGCACAGCGAAGGCCGGAGCCGCTGGGAGTAAATATTGAAATCCTTTGGTGGGCCACAATTGGAAGAACGCCACGGGAACCAAAATCCAACAGACGAGAAGTCTCTCCCGCCATGTTCCCTGACGGCGTAGAAACCAAAGCCCAAGAAGAGCCGCTGCGATGACCAGGAAGCCAATTGCTACTGGAACGGTGGTGGGGTAAAAATCCCACGTATGGTTTGGGCGCCGGAAGAGTTGCCAAACCAGGTATTGTTTTCCTGATCTTGTTCCTCCAGCCAGGAGCAGTGAGGCTGGGAAAGGGACAATCATCAGAAATGTTAAGATTGTAGCGAGCGCTATGTCGAGAATACGAATACGAATCTCGCGGGATAGCGCCAGGAATGCATAGATGGCTCCCATGAGGATGATCCCGGTCTCTTTGGCTAGAAACGTCAGACCCATTCCTACGCCAGCCGAGTATAGCCAGGCGGGACGTTCCGTCAGCGCAAAGCGCGCCAGCATGTAAAGCGTCAATGTCGAACAGAACACAAGGGGACCATCCAGAAGAACCTGTCGGGTAACAACCACATGGTATGGCATCAACGCTAGAATAAGCGCCGCCAGCATACCGGCTTTTTCGCCATACAGCAGTTTCCCGAGCAAGTAAACGACGAAGACTGTTGCCAGACCAATCAGGACTGCCACCAGCCGCCCTGCCAGATCGCTGACGCCAAAATGGAATACCAGCGCCAGCATGAATTGGAAGAGCAAAGGGTGGGCCCGGAAGACCGGAAAGATTTCCTTGAGAGTCGGATCGCTGGCGATTGCGGCGGCCTGCCCCGCGTAGACTGCCTCATCGGTGTTATACCCGACCCGGCTCAGTCCCCAAACACGCAGACCCAGGGCCGCGCTCATTATGGCTGTAAGAATCACGAATCTGATAACTGCCGCGCGATCCCAACTCCGCCAATCTGTAAAAATTTTGGGCGCGGATGGGAGACGATGCGTTATCCTATTACGCGAAGATGATAGATCTCTAACACTCATACTTGTTGATTAGTCGTCAGCCACAACGGCAAGCCTTTCTGTGGAAGAAAAATTGGCGGACATCAAAGGCAGGCGTTGCCACCAATTAAATTTTGGGTCGCTAAGGCGAATTGTGGGAATCTCTTTGAGCGCTTCAGCGACAATGGCTTGCTCTTGAGGATGAAGATCCTGCCCGTTCCATGCGCTTAAGGAGGTCGCCAAAATCGGATAGGGCGGGAAGCCATACGCGTCCTCGGCATTGCGGACAAATACCTCCACAGCCTGATCGTGACGAAGAGCCTCTTGGAATTCTGGTCCACGCTCAATGATGACTGCATGAGAAAGTGTCGCGGCGTCGGCATATTTAGCCTGAGGAATCAACTGATGCACCATATACTTTGGAGGAGGAATAAGCATTTGGACAATGGTATTCATTGTTGCCGCCGGTAGTTTCGTTTCACTGAGTTTCAAACCAACACGGCGTCCAGATTTCGAATGTAATCGACTCTGGAGTTGCAACGCCAGGCGCTGTAGAAACGATAACGATGAACCACCATTTACGGCGCTCAAGGTATGGTTGCTAATCGTCAATGGCTTTGGGTAACTCATGACCCTCCCATCGCGACTAACGACGGTCATATCGTCAGACAAAAAGGCACAGGCATAATGGTCTACGGCACGCAGAATCGTCGAGGTTTTCCCGGTATCCGTCCGAGCTGTTACCAGTATGGCTCGCCCATCGACCGCAATACATGCAGCATGTACCAGCGCATAACCTTTTCGAACCAGGGCCCAACGCAGGATGGGCTCGATGACATTTGTGTACAGAACGTGCAGAGATAATCGCAGAATGGGAGAGACCGCAACCTCGACACAATTCTTGTAAGCAATGGTCACCTCGAAGCCCAAGCGACCAAGACCCTCATCGTAATGGATGTTGTTCTCAGAACGGCGTTGGCTTGAACGGCGCTTATCTACTGAGATGTGATGGGTGCTACGGTTATCCTTGCGCCGACGCTCCCTGCGCCGACGTTCTAGCCGCAAGAGTATATCTGGTTCTCCGGACAGCTGCGGAACACGAAAGTACTCGAGTTCAGGCAATTGGTACATTGACGCAACCTTAAGAATGCCATGGATATTGTAGCAGAAAATGAAGAGCCCAGCTTGAGCAGATATAATTTTAGAAGTCGTGTTTATGTTTTGATTGAAGCGGTTCATGGGGATTGGTCTCCTTGATAAGTTTCGGATCTGGGAGGATTTGCTTGGCAGTGTCTCAATCCATATCCATCGGTCAGCCACAATGTAACGCAGAATCGTGATCGCGCACATCGAGACCAGATTGGATATGATGTAGTTCACGCCTAACTGCTCGACCATAAGAGCCAGCAGAGGTCCTCGCGCGATCAGCAGTAGATTGTTCATCAGTAAAAAACTAAAGAGGCGGTTAAGGATGGGGCGTTCGTTATTCCGTTGATTGAACACCCAGGTCTCGGTTAGACTAAAGTTCCACAACGTGGAGACCTGGGTCGCTATTGTCGCTGACAACAAGTAGTGAAGCCCCATCAACTCTGTGAATGCGGCCAAGGCCACATTGTTCACAACCAACCCCGACGCGCCTACCGCCAGGAAACGAGCAAAGTTTTGAGCGCTTGCCAGCCGCAAGCGAAGTAACAGGCGGAAGAAGCGAATAGTCTCGCGTAGCGACGCTTTACTTTCACCAGCATGCCGATATCCAAAATGAATGGGGATCTCCGAAACGCGCAAGTCCGGGCAACGGACGAGGATCTCTAACATGATCTTAAATCCGTCAGGATGAAGGCTGTCGAGATTCACGGCCGCACGCCGAACAATGAAGAAACCGCTCAATGGATCGGTAACCTTCCTGAGTCGGACAGGAAATGTGGTACGGGTCACCATGGCAAATGCACGCGAAATCAGCGTGCGTTTGAAACCAAGACTGCTCGCGTCCCCGCCCTTTGCAAGCCGGCTTCCGACTACGATGTCAGCTTTTGCCGCCTTGGCGTGATTTAGGATCTGTGGGATGAGTTCAGGCGGGTGTTGCAGGTCGGCATCCATAACGCATGCCCAGGGAGCGCGTGCCGCTCTAAGCCCTTCAACAACCGCCCCGCCCAAGCCGTCCGCGCGGCGCTCAGGCGGCCTGGCAATCAATACGACTTGTACCGAGAATTGATCTCGAAGACCTCTGATGACCTGCGTTGTATCGTCAGCGCTATCGTCAACGAAAATGACCTCGGTCTTGATCCCTCTTGTTGCCTGCTCTATTCGGGAGAGCAAAGGCTTTATGTTTCCCGCCTCATTTCGCGTTGGAATAATCACTGAGATATCAAATTGGTAAGAAATGATGGTTTCTCTTCTTACACTTTCCAAATCAGTAACGTTGCTGCTTGCTGTAGTCATGATACCCTCCATTAATAAAGTGACTTAGGGAATCGAAATTAAAAACTTCTGACATTATCGGCACTATCGTCGGTAATGCTTTCATCAACAAATACCCTCTCCACTGAAATTCTTGAGTTGCCCGATCAATTCGGGAAAGCAAATTTGAAAACTTTGGTTCAAGTCTCTGTAGTAACTTATTATCAATCATGAGAATCTTCTGCCTCTTTAGTGTCGATCGAATTCTAATAATGGGCCATCTATAATTACGCGGCCCGCTCTGCTTTGCATTAATCAAAACTGAAGTTATTTCTTATGCCGGCCTCAGCAGAAGCCGAACTAATCACAATTCCATATTACAAACAAAGCTCGCAAGCATGTCCCAATGTCGTCAAACTCAATCTTGCAAATTTTGTATTCATCATTTTCCTCTTCAAGAAGAGAGTTCCTTGTTGGTGCTGATTAATTCCTTACACTTTTGTAAGTGTTACTCCATGACGTAAGAGTCTATGCACTGTTACGCACATTGGGTCGCAAGCCGGTCACAAAGTACAAAAATTTGGTCGCAAAAAACCAGTTTGCGTAACAAACAGTCTTAAGCGATAAGTAACAAAAATTTCCCTAACCTACCTTAGGAATGTTTCAAAAGGCTTAGTAGAGCCTGCGTATGTCTCACTGATTTCTCGCCGCACATTGGCTTTTGCTGCGCAGCAGACAAATGATTAGCAGCTGTAAAATTTTGAACTGGTTTTCAATTACATCCATAGCCGGCGTCCAAAAAAATAAGAACCGACAATTTATGCCGGTTCCGTGTGCCTGATTGAAATTGATTGACGTTAATCGAAACTGAGGTAGTAAATTGATATCCCGCATACGTGCAACATGCTGAAAGCAAATCTTTGCCTTCAGTTATCTCATGCAAACACCAAGTCCCACTATGCAGACGATGCATTGTCCTCCAACCTAACTTACAGAAACGTCAAAACGAAAAACTATTTTTGTAATTGTTATGCTGCTCTTAAATGGCGTTTGTACCTGCGCCTGTTAACACCCGCCGGTTTCGCTATTGGCTCACCAGGTGCCCCGCATGATGTGTGCGCAAGCGACCAAATAAGGGCAGGCTGGGTCTTCGCTTCCATGAGTTATTATACTTTGCAGATTTGAAAAGTCAAGCAGGAGAATGTTACAAGACCATATTCATGTTGTAACACGGGTCGTCCTTGATCAAGACATTTGCCTACTGAGTATATTACCATTTATATGGTCGCAAGCTAATCGCAATTTGGTCGCAATCAGTCGTAATCTGTTACTGGCAGATACACTCAGAGTCACTACAAGGAAAATATCCGTATTCCTAGTTATTTGAAATATGTGCCCACTCTATCTATTCGGGGAATACTAACCACCGACTCTAAACTCAACGACAATTATTGAGACAAATCATGAGCAGGCAACACCTGGAAGATCTTTACCTGCTCATTTTGATACACAAGGCTCCACAGGTCGCTTGGCTCATCGAACTTATTCAATCCGTCGCCGGCATAGTAAATGCGCTCCAATGGACCGATATAAATGTACTGCACACCATATTGATCGAGCAGGCGCATCGTTTGTTCCAGATCGGTACTGGTGTAGATCGTGCGTACATCCTCGATTCGCTTTTCGATTGTTCTCCCGGGCAGAACCGACCGCTGCTGCTTCTGGTGCCAATCCCAGCCGATGACTGTTGGCAATCCGGTGTATATCGAAACGCGCGAGCCCCAACGATAGAGCGGCGTATTGGCTTCCAGGATCGTCGGAATGCCGTGCGCATTCTGGCGCAGCCACTCGAATGCCTGGCGATCCCAGTCGAGGGTGATGGGCCGCCCTTCATCATAATAGACCGACGTTCGCATGTAAGCGCTGCCGTCAATTGTCGTCGAGAGGCTGTTCTCGAATCTATCCTTAATGCGCACTGGAGCCGCGCTGAGTGGATAAAGCAGGCACCCAGCCAGCAAAATACCAAAGGCCCACCACCAACGCCGCGCCCAAATCCCTGCGGATTCGGTTCTTCGGACTTCAAACTGCGCCGCGACTTCCGGCGTCCATGCACTGCCTTCGTCAGGCTCAGGCAAGCGCACGCGCACCTGACGCGGCGGCAACTTGAGACGCGCGGCAAGTTCAGGCAGCACTGCTGAGGATGCAACCGCCCAGAGAACCCAAACCTGCAGGTAGAATTTGAAAACCGTGTTCATCCGACTGATGTCACCTTTGAGTACAACGATCTCAACCATGGATGTGAACGCCAGCCCAATACCGATCATACAAAGCAAATACTGGCGACCTGGGTTCGGACGCGCGCTGAACAACAACAGGGCGGCAAACAAACTAAGCCCAAGCGTCAGACCAATCACGGGATTGATCATAAGTATGAGAACAATCAGGACGAACGCCAACAGGCTCGAGTCAATTGCCAAACGGTAACCAGATTGGGGTAGGGTGAGGCGGTCAAAGAGGCTTTGCATCCGCCTTCGACGGCGCCAATGTCGCAGGCTTAGTCTCAACGAGCGGACCAGAGCGTTGTGACCGTATCCCTTCAACAACTCAAAGACGAGATATGAGACAAGCACGAATAGGAAAAATCCGTGGATCATTAGGTAAGCCCACAGCGGTGTGCGCGAGCCTTTCCACAACTCGGCTCCGAAGTAGTCGCTGGCGTAGCTATCATGGAATGGTTGAAACAACAAGCGCCCGGCAATCACAATCAGCGCCATGCGCCACAACACTGCCCAAAGACCGGATATATCTATCCGTCCACGGCGGGCGTATTCCCGGCAAGCCAACGCTGCTGCCGCCAACATAGTGTAACTCGGAAAATCCCAGGTATTCATGGGCCAAAGCGCGCCAGTGGTCAGCGCCAGTAACGCCAAGGTCAGCGTTTCGGTTGGGTCTTGCCACCAGGAGCGGGAGTCTTCTTTTGTTGTGGGGCGAGTCGATCCGCGTAACATATTCAACGCAAGCCCAAGCGCGAGAAGAGTATAGGGAAGCGCCATCATATGAGCATGCAAGTCAGCATAAAGAAATGTGAAGAAGGGCATTTCATTGATAGGTCCCGCCTCACCCTTTGCAGCAGGGATGACGCGTGTCGCGTTCCAGTACCACCAATCTGTGCGGATCTGAAGCTTGTTTCCGCTGATCAACTGATTCAGCCCGTCGGTAAACTGCGGAAGCGTTACAGA
>Ga0247727_10006755_pt1 | contig 22326 bp, 18 predicted proteins | sample WisWelCaveWW1625_FD_202498 | JGI IMG/M metagenome (GOLD analysis project Ga0247727, IMG submission 202498) | Biofilm microbial communities from Wishing Well Cave, Virginia, United States - WW16-25 | ecosystem: Environmental > Aquatic > Deep subsurface > Groundwater > Cave microbial mat | place...
TATTTTGTCGTCACCGGTTCCGCGTTTTTCAAGGGCGTCATTCTGCCGCGCGCCGGCAAGGCGGTCGGCGGCCAGATCACCGTGGCGGACGCTTCCATCAGCCCGTTCTCGCAGGTTCATCTCCGCCAGCTTAAAGTTCAGACGACCGGCGCGGAACCGCTCTTGCAAGCAGAGGAGGTGCGCCTGCGTTACAGCCTGTTCAGCATCCTGCGCGGCACGATGAAGGTGAACGAGGTCACCGTCGTGTCGCCGGTCGTTCAAATCATCGAAAACGCCAACGGCACCAGCAACCTCGACCCGTTGCTGAAGCAGGAGGAGAAGCCCGCGCCCAAAACTTCGGCCCCGTCAGGCAAACCGCCACAGATTGATCTGAAGAATTTCGCTCTCAAGAACGCAACCGTCCGCCGCGTGAAAAAACTGAACGAGGGCGGGCGCGAAGTCATCGAACTGACTGGCATCAACATCACGCTCGACCAGTTCAAGAACGGGCAAGCCGGCAAATTGACCAGCGCGGCCACCTGCAAGCTGACCCGTCCCACCAACGACGTGCTCGAAGCAAAGAGTGCAGGCCACATCGAGTTCACGCTCGGCGCCGACCTTCTGCCGACGACCCTCCAGGTGAAAGTGGAGCAGGAGATTCTGCGGGCGGAAGGTTCGCTGGAAGAGTTGGCCGGGCATCGAACCACGCTCACCGGCGACGTCACGCCCACCGCGGTCAAAGAATTTTCACAACGCTTTTTCCAGGGAGACAAACTGCTGGGCGAAGTGAAAGTGTCCGGCCCGCTCGACTTGTCGAAGAAGGAAGGCCGCTTGAAGCTGGAGGTCGCGTCCATTGACCGGCAGGTGCTCAACCTCATCGGCGCGCCGCTGGGCATTGACTTCGGCACGACGACCCTCAACTCCGCCACCGAGATTTCGCTGACGCAGGGCGGCTCGGTCATCGCGGCCAACACCCGGTTCAACGCCGCCAAATTCAGCCTCACGCAAAAAGGCCAGACCTCGCCGCCGCTAGATTTGCAAGTCGCTTGCAACGTCACCGTGAACACGGCGGACAAAACGGCCCGGCTGCAAACCCTCACGCTGGACGGGACGCAAAATCAAAAGCAACTCCTGCGCGGCAGCCTCGCCCAGCCCATGACTCTCGCATGGGGGAACGCCAACACCGCCGCAGGAGATTCCGCTTTCGATCTCACCGTCACGGATTTCAACTTCGCGGACTGGAAGACGGTGCTGGGCGATTCGGTTTCCGACGGCCGATTATCACTAAATCTCAACGTCGTTTCCCAGCAAGACGGCAAACAACTCAAGCTTGGCCTCACTTCGCAAATCGCTGATCTCTCGATGCGGCTCGGCGACACGCCTCTCACGCAGGCGGCGCTCGCGCTGAAGCTCGACGGACAGGTGAACGACTTCAAGAAGATCAAATTGAGCGATTATCGCCTCGACTTGACGCGGCAATCACAACCCGCTCTGACGGTTTCCGGCTCCGCCAGCTACGATGGCGCGGCGTTCAACCTGCAAACGAAAATCGAGGCGGTGATGGCGCGCTTGCTGGGGAGCGGGCCCGCCACGCCGCTGACCGTCGGCGTGAAACTCAACGGCACGTTCACCAACCAGGCGCTCGATTTGCGCCAGTTGCAGTTGGCGCTGGCACCGACCCAGCGCGCTCCGAAGAATGAGTTGGACCTCACGGGCCACTTCGACCTGTCCACACCCACCACGAAAGGCCGCTTGAGCATCAACGCCGACACGTTCGACGTGACGCAGCTTTACGACGCCTTCGCCGGAGAAAAAAGTTCATCACGCGCGCCAGCAAGCGCGCCCGCTCCGGCTGCGCCAGGCAATGTGGAGCCGGACCCGGTAAAGCTGCCACTGCAGTTCACCGCGGAGGCAAACCTTGGCCAGGTTTTTCTTCACGACATCGCCATCACGAACTGGCAGACGACGGCGAAGGTGGATGGCGACAAGATCATGCTCGATCCCTGCCGGTTCACCCTCAACGGCGCGCCCGTCAGCACCAGCCTGGATCTGAACCTCGGCGTCAAAGGCTATGCCTACGCGTTGTCTTTGCTGATGGACAAGGTGCCGTTGGAGCCGATTGCCAACACCTTTTCGCCGGAGAACCGCGGCAAGTATCAGGGCCTGATTCTGGCCAACGCCCAAATCAAGGGAGCCGGCGTCACCGGTGCGAGCTTGCAGAAAAGTCTCAGCGGCCAGGCGAGCTTCACCTTCACGAACGCGGTGCTCCAGTTGATCGGCCCGAAAGCCAAAGTGCTGATGGTTCCCATCGCGACGCTGCTGCGTATTCCCGAAATCACCAAGTCACCCGTCAACTGGCTCGACGCGCGGACTGAACTGGGGGGAGGGAAAATCAATCTCAGCCGGTTCGCGTTACAGAGTGAGGCGTTCGAGGCGACCACGCAGGGCGCGATTCCCATTGCCGAAGTGCTGACCAATTCGCCGCTCAATCTGCCGGTCGAATTCGCATTGCGCCGCTCGCTGGCCGAGACGTCGAGCCTGTTGCCGCCGAACACGCCGCCTGACGTCCGCTACGCCCTGCTGCCGAAGTTCGTCACGGTCAAGGGAACCCTCGGCGAGCCGAAAAGTGATTTGAACGAACGCGCGCTCGGCGGCCTGCTGCTCAAATCCGGGGTGGGCATCGCGGAGAAACTTGGGGTCAAGGTGGACCCCAAGGCCGGCAACGTGCTGCAAGGGGTCGGCAATCTGTTGACCGGTCAAAAGCCCGCAACCACCAACCAGGCTTCCACCAACCCGCCGGCAAAGTCGAACCCGCTCGATTTGTTTCGGAAAAAGTAGGTGCCCCTATTGGCGCTGTGCGGGTGCTGAACGAAAGCGTTTTGCTGATCGCGATGGCACGGGTGCCACGGAAAAGGCCGGCGTCACCAGCGCCTACAAGCGGATGACGGACAAAGCCGGCGGCGGACTCGGCGGCCTGGGCGGACTGGGCGGCCGTTTCGGCATTGAAGCGCCGGACCTCGACGACTACGTCACGCGCAAGGCCCTCGACGGTCTGTTCCTGAAAATCGCCGAGCAGGAAAAACAGATCCGCGAAAACCCAGTGGCGCGCACGACTGATTTGTTGCAAAAAGTTTTTGGCGCGGTCGGGAAATGAGCCGCCAAAAGAATTTGCCGGATGACCGTTTCGACTTCTTCTCCACCCCGCAAACGATCCTCGTAGCTTCGCTCCCTTTGTTTCCTGCTGTGTCTCACAGGCATTTTCGTAAAAAGGCCTGGTCACCTTTAGTGAGCGCGACGTAGGTCAGGTCACCCTTCTGCCACCAAGCGGCGGTCATCCCGCCCGGCTCCGCGAACTGCGGCGTTGCGTCGAGCGGCGCTTCTGGAAACTGCGATCGGGGAATGACGAAGAGGTGAACCACCTCGCCCTCCACCATGAAGCAGACGAGCGCGAGCTTTTTCCCGCGCCACTCGACGGTGCGACAGCCGATGCCGGGGAACTTTTCCAGTCCCGCGGGAATCTCGACGCGCGCGATGGCGTGCTCACGCTCCAGCCATTGCCTTATCTCGGTCAGCCGTTCGGTTTGCAGGTCAAGCCGCGGGAACTGCTTCAGGAAATCCGCCATCTCCTGGCGATAAGCCGAGAAGGGGGTCGCGGCCTGCGGCTTCGGACGCGCGAGCCAAAAGCCCGTCACCACGGCCAGCAACGCCACGCAGGCCGCCAACGCGAGGTATTGTTGGCGGCGGCGCTCCCGACGAACTACCAGCCCTGCTTGAATTCGCGCTGGCAACTCCGGTGGGGCGCCGGCGGCCCTTAACTTGCGGCGGATCGCGGTGTCCAGCGCGCGTTGCTCTTCCTGCCACCCCATCAACTCCGGATTCTCCCGGGCCAGCGTCAGGGCCTCGGCAAATTGCGGATCGCCATCGTCCTGACCGCCGGGGCGATAGGCCTGCAGAATGAACTTGGCGCGGTCAGTGTCCATGTTGGATGGGGTTTGGCTTAAGCGCGGACGAGAGAGGCACGAGTTTGCTGGCGTGGTCGCCGGATGGGTCAGCCAGCAAGCGCCGGAGCTGCTCCTTGCCGCGGGCCAATCGCGACATGACGGTGCCGGTGGGCACGCCAAGGATTTCTGCGATGTCCTGGTAGGAATAGTCCTCAAAATAGAACAGCATCAACGGTGCGCGAAACGGTTCATCCACCTGGAGCAGCGCCGCGCGGACGGTCGCCGCATCCAGTTGGTCCACCGCCTCCGGTGTGATCTGCGGCAAACAATTCTCCAGGACCGAGATTTCGAGGTGAGGGAAACGCTTTGCGTGCCGCCGCTGGGCGAGAAACAGACGGTGCAAGGTCGTGAGCAACCACGATTTCATTTTGGAAGGGTCGCGGACTTGATGGCCCTTGGTCGCGCAGATGTAGAAGGTTTCCTGTGTCAGGTCGCAGGCTTCCGCATCCTGTTGGGTAAGCGCCAGCGCAAAATGGTAGAGCATGGAGTAATGATCGGCGACCACGTGTTCCAATTCCAAGTCCGTCACAAGCTTGAGAGTCGTCCAAGTGCGATTTTATTCCAGTCTTTTTAGCGCCGGTTTGAAAACTCCATTTCCAACGCCTGTCGCGACCCCGGCGCCCGTTCGGTGTCCACGCTTCAGCGTGTTCTCGCCTCCGGACACCCTGTAGGGTGGACACCGAGCGGGAGTTTTCCAACAACCGACGAGAGGCGGGCGAAAGTTTGGTGTCCACGCTTTAGCGTGCTTTCGCGCCATGGCAGCCTAAAGGCTGGACACCAAACCGGAGTTTTCAAACAGGCTCTTAGAGGCTTTCCGAAGTATTAGCAATCGTCGGGAATATTCTGCCCGTTCAAGCATCTGTCAATCGAGGCTGTCGTGATTTTCCCGCGGGGGAAAATTTCAGACAGCGTAACCGCAAGACAAAACAACCAATCAGTCAATCGGAGATTCATTATGACAAGAAAAGTTATCGCACTACTCGGTTCGATCGGCCTGCTCGCGACCGGCACCGTCGCGCAAGGGCCCAATCCGCGTCCCGCCTCGTGGGCGGACTGTGAAAAGTTCGACGGCGTCGTGGCCCCGAACAGCCTGCCGTTTGAGGGACCCTTCGACCAGCTCTACATGATGCCGGGCTTTGCGTTCAAGGAGGGCGTCCCCCTCATTTCCGAGTCCAAACCCGGCGACGCGGACTACAATGGCGGCCGCTGGCATTTGAACGTGCTCAAGGCGGGCGTTAATCCGAACAAATACGCCAACGCGTGTAGCGTCGAGGCTCTGGACCTGGGTGATTTCCAGGGCACCGGCAAGTATTTCACCTGCCCGCTGCTGCCGCGACGCGGCGACTGACCGTCTCGGCCGAAGTCCGTGCGTGCCCGATCGCAGAACTGCGATCCTCTCATCCGCGCTTCCGCCTGGAGCGGGCGCGGGTGTTTGGTTTGGCCGTCAGCGCGCTGGATCGTAATGCTCGGGGTGCGTGCTGTCGGCAAATGCGCGCGGCACAGTTTCGACGTGGCCGTCGGAAAAGGTCACGTTCGCCCGGCCTGAATGTCGCGCCGTGAGCGGATAGCCGGGCGGCACCCAGCGTCCGTCATCAATGCTGGCGCTGCCCGGCCCATCCGACGGGGCGCCCTTTTCTTCGGCGAGCATGATTTTCTGCGCGGGCCTTGCCACGCTGCGCAGGCGATTCAGGAAAATCATCGAGCGGTCTTTCGAGAAGTAGCTGGCCATGCCGCGATCGCTGTAGGCGTTGAGCGAATAACTGTAGAAATATTGCTCCGTGCCGGGATTCTGCCGCCACGCCAGTTCACGCGCCGACGCGTCTTGGTCCGCGGGACAACGGAAATAGCGCGTATCGTATTTGCCGAGGTACGGCACGATGCTGCCGCGCGACGGATCGCGCATCCGGCTGGCGTTGGCCTCCGCTTGCCACCAAATCCAGTCCTCCGGTTGCGCCCCCAAAGCGCTGTGCGCCGCGGCCGTCGCAAAGACCTCGTCGCTGTCCTGCAAATACAAAAAGAAAGCGTAACCCAACTGCCGTAGATTGCTCCCGCAGGCGGCGGCGTGCGCCCTGGCCTTTCCCCGCGCCAATGCCGGCAGCAGCAAGGCGGCGAGCAGCGCGATAATCGCGATCACCACCAGCAGCTCGACGAGCGTAAACGCCCACGGCCGGCCTCCTCGCCAGCCCGGTGCAGGTTCCGTGCAGCAGTGATGGTGCAAGGCGTTCATTCCGGCGGCACAGGTAAGCTAAGCACGTAGCGGTCGGTGTCAAGGGACGATGCAAGCCCGTCGCCAGCCTGGGCAGACCGGACGGCTTCCTCAAAGACCTGAACGTGAAAATCCCGATGCCGGACAGTTTGAAAAAAGTCGAGAAGACGTTGCGCGCTTTGCGGCAGGACAAACTGGCCGACGAGTTCGTGACCACCATGAATCGCGCCGCCGAGCAAGCCGTGCCTGAAGCCGCCGCCGTGCTCGGCGTAATCCAGGTCCTCCCAGAACCGCAGCACGATCGCTTCGCGGTATTCGGATGAGAGTTGGGCGACAGCTTCCTCCAGCATGGAACCGGTTTCCTTACTCAACAGGCTCTGCGCCGGACTCGGTCCGGTGTCATGTTCTTCGGCAGCCGATTCCGGCGGGTTGATTCCCCTGGAGAGCCGACCAGCGCAATGCTTCCGCCAGACGTTGCGACCGATGCCAAAAAGCCAGGGTTTGGACGGCCGGCGATCGTCAAAGCGGTCCACCGACTGCCACACAGCCACAAAGGTATCATGCGTGAGGTCCGCCGCGTCATCGGCGGTGTTTGTCAGCCAGTAAAACCACCGATACAAACGGTCGTAATGGTCAGACACGAGCTGTTCACAAGTGTCCCGCTGGAGTTGCAATGGCTGACTGGTTTCAATCATTCGTCGCGCTCTTGTTGTGCTTCCACTAACAGTATTGCCGGTCGCTGACGTTTCGTTAGAAAATTCTTTCGTTATTCATCACCCGTGACTTGCGGTCGTCCGGCCAGCGCTGTCCAGCGTGTTCGCCATTTCATTTTCCATAGAGCGCATCAATTTTCTTTCGTACGGTTTCGTCCATCTCAATCAGCGGCGGCCACGGCCTTTTGGAGCCTTCGCCCGGGAATTTCTTCGTTGCGTCAATGCGGAGCTTGCTGCCGCTGGCGATTTCACTCGTCGCGTGGTCGAGCACGTCGGACGGGCCGCTCACGATCTCGGATTTCGGATTTCGGATCTCGGATCTTCCCTTGGGGTCGGTGTTGGCGCAGAGGCGGAAGAGGACTTCGCTGGTGTTATGCACGTCCACGTCGTCGTCCACCACGATGATGTATTTGGTGAACATCATCTGCCCCATGCCCCAAAGGCCGTGCATGATTTTGTAGGCCTGCATCGGGTAGGTCTTGCGGATGCTCACGAAGACGAGGTTGTGGAAGACGCCTTCCGCGGGCAGCGCGATATCCACGATCTCGGGGAAGTTCATCTTGAAGATGGGCAGGAAGAGTTCACGGACGCGCCGCCGATGTAGAAGTCTTCCATCGGGGGATGCCGACGATGGTGGCGGGACGAGGCAAATGTCGAATGTCGAATGCCGAATGTCGAATTCGGAAACGCAACGCAGCCGGCTTGCTCTTTCCATTCGCAGTTCGCAATTCGCAATTCGCATTTTGGCACGGTCGCCGAACGGGCCTTCGTCGCGCAGCGGCTCGGTCGGGTCAACGTAGCCTTCAATGACGAAGTCGGCGTTGGCGGGGAAGTGAGAGTCCCGAATCGCGAAGGGGAACGAGCCTTCGCGGCAGTCAAACGCCAGACTGATCCGGTGTTCGCCATGACTTTCCTTCCTTCGCCGATTCTCGGGGACGATAAGCAGCGCGTGGGTTCACCGCAAGCTGCATTCCCGGTTTCTGGCGCCAACGGCAGATCGCGGCTGACGCTCCCGGGCGGGGTCGAGGTTGTTCCTCGATATCCGGCACCAGTCGTAGTCGCCGAATGCGTCGGTCCCCTCTTTCCGCATTCCCGCGGGGCGGGCGGTTTCTCCTTTTTCGCGCCGCCCGCCCGCGTCATACTGCGGGCGTGAACTCCGACCTGCTGGCCGCGGCCGTTGTTCTGATTTTCGCCGGCGCGAGTTTCTTTTTCGCGCTGGCGGAGACGGCGTTGTTTTCACTCGGCAAATGGCGGGAGCGCCAGCTTGCCGAAAAGAATCCGCGCGTCGGGGCGATGGTCCACCAGTTGTTGAATCAGCCGCAGGAGTTGCTGGCCGCCATGGTCCTGGGCAACACCTTCGCCACCGCGGCCATGCTCGCGGTCGGATTGCGAATGGCCTTCAACGGGCGCTGGCCTTTCTGGCTGACGGCGGCCGGGCTGTTCGTGCTGATCCTCGTCGGCTGCGAAGTGCTGCCCAAGACGCTGGCGGTGCGGCGGCCAAGGCGCTGGGCCCTCCGCGTGGCCGCTCCGCTGCTCTTGTTTCAGCGCGTCACGTTGCCGTTGCGCTGGCTGGCGCAGACCGGCAACCAGCTCATCCTCCGGGTTGGCGTGCCGCAATCCGTCAAGCCGCACACGGCGTTCACCAACGCGGATTATCAGGAACTCCTCGAACTCGGCACGCAACAGGGCGCGCTGGCCGAGGCGGAAAAAGAAATCATTCTGCAAATCATCAATCTCGACCGCCGCACGGCGCGGGACGTGATGCGGCCGCGCTCGCAGATGGCGTGCATCCCGGACGACCTGCCCGTGCCGGAGATGATCGCGGCCGCGCGGCGGTTCAAGCACCGGCGCCTGCCGATGTATGACGAAACGCCCGACACCATCGTCGGCATTCTCAACACGCGGGCGTTGTTGTTGAACCCGCAGATAGACCTGGCCGATGCCATCGAGTTCCCGTCCTTCGTGCCGGAATCCATGAACCTGCTGCAATTGCTCAAGAGTTTGCAACATCAGCGGCGCGGGCTGGCCATCGTGCTCGATGAATTCGGCGGGACGGCGGGGTTGGTGACGCTGGAGGACATTCTCGGGGAACTGGTCGGAAAGATTCGCGGCGAAATCCCGGGCGAGGGGCTGGTGCTGGAGAAACTGGCGCCGGGCCGCTGGCGCGTGAGCGGCAGCACGCGGCTCGACGATTTCCGGCGCGAGCATCCGGCGCTGGGCGAGGTGTCCGAGGTCGAAACGCTCGGCGGTTTGTTGACCCATCTGCTCGGCGTTGTGCCCGGGCCGGGGGAATCGGCGGTGTTCCGCGGATTGAAACTCACCGCGCAAACGACCGATCCGCGGCGCGTCCGCGAGCTGATCGTGGAAACCGTGAAATGAACAAAGCATTGCGAACTCCAACGCCCGGTCCCCGAACCGTGACCACGCGTTTGCCGGCGGACGGACGCCTCGTTCGGAGCCAGACCGGCGAAAGGCAACATCGTTGATAGCACCCATGCCAAACCACGTTGCGGCTTTTTTGATTCTCACGCTCTGCCTGGTGCTGTCGTTCCTGCTCTCGGGAATGGAGGCGGGGGTGTTTGCGTTGAGCCGGCTGCGGGTGCGGCAGCAGAAGCGGGCGGGGCGGGCCTCGGCCCGCGTGTTGCACGGCTTCCTGGAGAACCCGGAGGATTTTCTTTGGACGATTCTCGTCGGCAACACGCTGGTGAATTTCGTCGTGCTGGGCTGGGTCGTGGCCTCGCTCCATGGGGCGTTTGCCGGGCGTCCGGTGCCCTTTGCCGCCCTGTTAGCATTGATCGTATTTTTGTTTTACGCGCTGTTCGATCTGCTGCCGAAGATGTTGTTCCGCACGTTTCCCAACCGCCTCTGCCTGTTTTCGGCGCGGCCATTGCAGTGGGTTCATGCGGCGCTCCGGCCGCTCGTAAAGGCGGTCGAACTGGTGTCGGCCCTGGTTTTGCGATTGACCGGCGGCAAAGTTTTCTCGGGCCACCTGTTCGGCAACCGCGAGGAACTTCGCCAGGTGATGCAGGAGTCCGGCCAGGCACTCACCTCCGAGGAACTGGCGATGATCAACCGGGTGCTCGATTTGCAGAGCCTCACCGTACGGCAGGTGACGACGCCATTGGCCGAGGCGGTGACCATTGGCGCGCAGAGGACGGTGGGCGAGTTGTTCGCCCTGGCGCGCGACCGCGGTTTCAGCCGGCTGCCGGTCGTGGAGACGCGCGACGGCCGCGAAAGGATCGCCGGGCTGGTGACGGTCAATGCGCTGCTCTTCGAGCTGCATCTGGACTCCAGCCGCCCGGTGGCGGAACACATGCGACCGGCGCTGTACCTGGACGAGGATCAGCGGCTCGAAGTCGCCCTGCGCCGGATGCAGCGGAGCGGCCAGCGGCTGGCCGTTGTGCTGGGCCGCGACCAGCGCGAAACGGGCATCGTCAGCCTCGAGGACGTGCTCAAGGTCATCTTCGGGGAGGTGAAGCTCTAGCATGGACTGGAACGCGGTCATCGCAATTGCGCTCAAGGTGCTGGCGGTGTTTGCGCTGGTGCTGTTGAACGGATTCTTTGTGGCGGCTGAATTCGCGCTGGTGAAGGTCCGGCAGACGCAACTCGATCCGTTGATTGCCAAAGGCCACCGGCGGGCCGTTCTGGTGCGGCATTTGATCGGGCACATTGACGCCTACCTGAGCGCCGCGCAATTGGGGATCACGCTGGCGAGCCTCGGGCTGGGCTGGATTGGCGAGCCGATCTTCGAGGACCTGTTGCGTCCGGTATTTAACACCTTCAACGTGGAGAGCGAAGGGGTGCGAAAATCCATCGCGTTCTTCGTCGGGTTCTCGGTGATTACGTTTCTCCACATCGTGGCCGGGGAGCAGGCGCCCAAGTCGTTCGGCATCCGGCAACCGTTGTCCACCGCGTTGTGGGTGGCGTATCCGCTGCGGGTTTTCCATTTCGTGATGTACCCGTTCATCTGGCTGCTGAACGAGAGTTCGCTGGGATTGTTGCGGGCGCTGGGTTTGCAACCGGCCCACGATCTCGAGGGCGCGGCATCCGAGGAGGAATTGGGCCTGCTGGTGGCCGCGTCGCAACGGCGTTTTGGCGCCTCGGTGTTCAGCCGGGAGGTCGTGCGCAACGCCCTCGAACTCCGGCATCGCATCGTGCGCGAAGTCATGCGGCCCCGCCAGGAAATCACCGTCCTGGACACGGAAGCCGCCATCGGCGAGTGCCTCGACCTGGCCGAGAAGACGCGCTTCTCGCGTTTTCCGTTGTGCGAGCACGGCGACCCCGACCGGACGCTGGGCGTCGTCCACGCCAAGGACCTTTTCGCCGCGCGGCACAAGGCGCGGACCGGAGCGGACCTGCTCCCGGCGGCGCGCAAATTGATTTGCGTTCCGGAAACCGCGCGGTTGGAAAAACTGCTCCAGATGTTTCTGGAGCGAAAACTCCACATGGCCGTGGTCGTGGACGAGTACGGCGGCACAATGGGATTGGTGACGCTGGAGAACATCATCGAGGAACTGGTCGGCCAGATTCAGGACGAGTTCGACCAGGAGAAGCCGTTGCTGATCCGGACGAGCGAAACGACATGGGACGTGGGCGGAGCGCTGCCGTTGCACGAACTGGAGGAGCTGGTCGGCGAATCGCTCCGCGAGGAAGGCATCACCACCACCAGCGGCTGGGTGACACGGCGGCTGGGCGGCTTTCCGAAACCGGGCGACACCGTGGCCGTCGGCGCGTTCGATTTGCGCGTGGAGCAGCTTGACGGCATGAAGGTGGCCAGCCTCAAGGCAGCGAAGCGCGCCGGCCCCGGAACGCCGCCGCCGGCAACTTGAGTCTGGCCACGCGCGAGGTGGCGTGGAAAGCGGGTTGGTGTCTTCTAAACCCGAAATCCGAAATCCGAATTCCCGAAGCCCGAAAGAAGGCCGAAATCCGAAAGCCGAACTGGGCTTGGGCAGCGGGCTGGAAAAGTGCTTCGGGACCGACGGCTGGAACGGGAGCTTTCGGGCTTCGGGCTTCGGATTTCTATCGGATCTCGGATTCCGAACTTCGGATTTCGGGCTAAAATCTTGCCCCGCGGATCGCGAGGCCGGCCACGCATGCTCCAAGCACGCCGCTGACAATCGCAGCCGGCACGAGGTCGTGCCGCACGGCACCGATGCCAAACAGCGCCATCGCCAGAACCCATGCGACCAGGGGATGCCAGTCGGGTTTGGACGGCGCCGGTTGCGGTCGCTTGTTGATGAGCGCCGGCGACGCGAACGCGAGAATCAACAACGTCGCCAGCAACCAGCCCGTGACGTTTGTCACCGGCGCGTCGTACCACGAGAACGGGAGTTTGGTCGCGCCCCACTGCCAGTATTGCCGGACCCGGCCGGCAAACGGTTCGAGCGCGAAATCGAAGGCGACCGTCAACACCGCCGTCACGCCGAGCAACCAGAACCCGTAGTGGCGCGCCCGCCGCCAGGGGCGAAGCATCAGGCGCGCGACGCCCCGCGAGTTCAGTACCGCCACCACCCAGAGCAACGGTATCGCGAGCGGCAGGATTTTGTGCAGGCCGGGACCGGCCTCGTCGCTGAAAGTAATGGGACCGAATGGCAGACCAGTGGCCGCGCTCAACGCGTGCGCGGCGCCGCCGATCAGCGCCATCACGATGGCCGCGAGCATGACGTTTTGCGCCGGCAGATGGCGCGAGAGGGCAGTCATTGCGCTCATGGCCGCCATGAATACGAGCAGAATGTCCAGCCATCCGGACTTGCCCGGGACGCGCCATCCGCCCAGGAGCGCGGCGAGCAACAGGACGTAGGCGGCCAGAGCCAGGCTGGTGGCGATCCAGTGAAATCCGATAAACAGCGCACCTGCCGCGGTGCCTGGGCGTGATGAAGTGAGATGGTGGGCTTGAGTCATTAGCGCCGCGCCAGTGTAATCCAATTCCGGCGCAGGACAGCCGAAAAATGGACATGCGGGACCTCAGTCAGAACGGCTGAACCAACGTGCGAACAATCGGGTTCAAGCGCGCCACTCGCCTGCTCCTGGCACCGCGTGGAGTCTCCACCTGCCGCGCCAAACGACTTGAATTGCCTTGTTGTCTGGCATCAAACCTGTTCTGCTCCTGCGCGCAACAGGACCGAATGACTATGACGCTCGACGATGTCAACCGCTTGATCGCGGGGTGCGCGAAACAGATGAACGACCGCTATGGCGGGGTCGTGTTCGACGAATGGGCCATTGTCTCGCTGGTCCAGCACAAGGCGCGCATCCTGCATTACTTCGGGCCGCGCAACGACGTGTTCCTGGCCAACTTTGCCAAGGATCTCGGTGCGCTCCGCGCCGGATTGCTTGATGCGCAGTACCGCGTCGGCGACTTTGAATTCGCCCGGCACAGCGTCGGCACCGGCTTCGAGGCGTTCCTGGTGCTGGGCGAAGGCGTGTATCTGATTTGCAACAACACGGCGACCTCCATGGACGCGATCACGAAGGACCCGCGCTGGCTCGGCGCGCAGGTGCCGTTCGTCGAGTTGAGCGAGAAGATCCGCGCCAATCCCGTCACGCAGTAACCCCGCGCTCACGTGGGCTTGCGCTCCAGGGCGAAGTGACGGCACTCCAGATTCTCGTGCAGGTTCTGCGCGTAGAGCGCGGCGAGCCAGACTTGCACCGGCGCGGAAAGATACACGTTCCAAAACCCGCCCCACGAGGGCGACACGCCGGATTGCAGCACCCAGTACAGCACATCCGTGATTTCTCCCGTGCGCGCCAGGAAGAGCGGCAGCACCAGACCCACGAGCAGGGTGCGCAGGAAGGCGTTGATGAAGTTCGTTCTGGCCAGAGAATAGTAGAGTCCGATTACCGGCAGCGTGAGAAACGTGATTCCGTAGAAGAGGAGAGCGTTGGCATCCACGGACGAGTCGTATTTGCCGACGTACAGCCAGACCGCGCCGAGCAGGATCATGGCCGGCAGAAACTGTCTCCAAACGCCGCGCAGCCGCCCGCCGATGATCTGCCAGAGGTTCAACGGCGCGACCAGCAGCAGTTCGAGGACGCCGGTTTCGCGTTCCCGCCGGAAGCTCGCCGCGGACACCGCGGCAAGGCTCAACATCAACAGCCCTGCCAGCGCAACGTGCAGCCTTTGTGATTCTTCGAGTAACAACCGCCTGTCGCCCGCTGTCACGCCGTAAAAACCCATCAGAACCGCGCACCAGGCCCACGCCACGATCCGCCCAGTCCAACGACGCTGGGCGAGCCAGCCGACGGGGTTGCGGTCGAGATTCCAGCGCAGCCAGCGTCGAAACGGCAGCCGCCAGACGACCGGCGAGCCAAAGACTTGTTCCATGCGCTGGGCACGCGCCGAGGGCTCCTCGCGCCAGCGGCGCTCGATCCGCCAGGCGGCGATGCGCGCGAGCCTCCAGACGAACAGCACGGTGGCGAGCGTCGTGGCGCACTCGGCGGCGAGCCAGCAGGCACGCGCCGAACCGGGCAGCGCCTGCCAGATCTGTTTCCACAGTTGACCCGCGTCGGCTGAGAACGCCAGCGCGGCGCCGAGCCAGCCCAGATGGTTCGACCATTCCGGCCATTGAAATCCCGGAAGCCACTGCCCGACCGCCATCATCACGAGGTGCAGGTGGGCCACACTCAGCCCGCACAGGCAGGCGCCCGTCAACACCGCCGTCAGCGCCAGCGATCCGAGCGACGATTTGTTGAACGCCGACGCGGCGATCCCCGCACCGAGGCCGATCAACAGGGCGTCGAACGTCCCGAACACCGAAAGCATCGCCTCCGCCCGGCCCACGCCGCCCAGCAACACCGGCACTGCTCCAATCGGCAGGACCGCCGCCCACGTCGTCACCGCGCGCAACCCGTGCGCCACCCCCTTGGCCATCACCACGTCGCGCGCCCTCAGCGGCGTGAGGAACAGCAGCCCCAGCGTCCCCTCGCGTCGTTCCCGGCTCAGGCAATCGGCGACGCTCAACGGCACGAGCAATCCCACGCCGCCGAGCACCGTGAGGTGAATCCACGAAAACACCTCGCCGCCTTTGCCGCTGACGAGTTGGTCCTCCAATCCAAAGTAACCGACCACCGCCACCAGCGCCGCCACACTGATCATTCGCAGCGTATAGGTGAGTGAATGCCGCGCTTGGACGCGCAACTCGCGTTGGATGACCGGAAGCGCGTTCATGGGCGAGGCAAGGACTTGTGCGCCAACGCCGGATCTCGCGCTGGCCCGCTCGCCACGGCGTCTCCGCTCACGGCTTTGCGAAAGTTAGCGCCGAGCTGTGAGCGCGCGACGGCTAGAGCGACGCCGTCCACGATCATTGCGCCGATCCACCAGACAAAGACGATGGCGTAAATGGCATCCTCGCTGATCCCACGACTCCCCATCGCGATGAAGTAGAGCAGGAGAAGTCCGGCCCACGGCACGAACATGATCCGCCCGATTGAATTCAGGACCGCACGAGCCGGGTGTCGCGTGCGCAACGCCGCCCACATCGCCGATTGCGTCAACGCCGCATAGTCCGTCCAGAGCAGCACTGCGCCGACGCTGAGAATGAAGGTGAAGAGGCCGGCCTCCTTGCCCATGCGGACCGGGTCCGGCCCGAGAATGATCCCGATGATGCCCAGATTCATCATGGTCAACAGCACCGCGGTTCGAAGAAAAGTCTTCCGCAGCGCGAGCCACTGGCCTTTCAGCATTCGCCCGACGCCCAGCGGCGTCACCAGCAGCAGTTCCAGCGCGCCGCTCTGCCGGTCCTCGCTGAAGCGCCGCGAGGCTTCGATGGCGACAAGGATTTTCCAAACCACGTGCATCCCGAACGCCATGAACATCACCACGCCGAAGCAGACCTCCCGGGCATTGCCGCGCGTGGCAAACGTGCTGATGACGAACGAAAGCCAGATCGCGAACAACAGGAGCATCACCGTCTCGATCGCCGCGCGCGGCAGCCGGTCGCGCAGCGCCAGCCAGAGAAAGGGATTGGATTCGAGCGTGGCGCGTCGTCGTTCGCGAAAGGTCGCGTCGCCGAACCGAAGCCGCCGCGTCCAAACGCCGGCTGCTTCGCCTGCGGTCCCCTGGCCCTCGAACCACGTCCGCGCAACGCGCACGCTCGCCACCGCCAGCGCCGCGATGCAAAGCGCGAATTGAACGGCGAGGAAAAACCAGAATCGCGCCGCCCCGCCGCTGGAGTTGAAATTCGCGTCGCGCGCCAACACGAGTCCCGAGACGGGCGACAACGTCCGGGCAAGTTCGCCAGCTGCTGTGCTGCCTGGACCAAGCGCGTGCGCCAGCACGTTCAGCAACACCGGTCCAACCAGCAGCCCGAGGATGACCACCAGCGTTCCAATCAGCGCCTCCAGGGCCTCGCGACAAAACACCGACACCGCCAGCCCGATGGCCAGCGACAACATCAACGTGGCGAGCAACACGCCCGCCGTACGCCAGAACTGGCCGACCGCCACGCCGCCCAGCAGCAGCGAGAGCGCAAGCATCGGCAGCACCCCCAGCACGCCGTAAACCGCGTGCAGCGACGTGGAGGCCAGCTTGCCCAACACGACGTCGTGGCCTTTGAGGTCGGTGAGGAACAGCAGACCGAGCGTGCCGTTGCGCTTTTCCACGCTGATACAATCCGCCGTGAGGAACAATCCGGCGAACTGACAGAACGCGAACACCACAATCGTCACCGACCAAAACAGGGTCACCGCCATCTGGCTTGGAGAAACCGCGCCTTTGCGCGTGGACAGCAGCAACAGCCAGATGCCGCACGCCGCCGCCGCGGAACTGAAGCACAACCAATGCGCGCCCGGCCTTCGCGCGCCGGCGCGCAACTCGCGCTGAACGATGGGCAGGAAGGTCATGCCGGCGACCTCACCTCACCCCGCCCTCCATCGGGAAATTGCGTTGATCGAGCCGGCGGCGCAAGCGGTGCAGGCAAAGCAAAGCCAGTCCAACTTGCCCGAGCATCAACAAAAACCCCGAGCCCTCCACCAGCGTGCGGAAAGGAGCAGTCCGTGGATCGAGCCACGAATACACGATCCAGAACGCCAGCGGTGGCAACACGTACGGCAGCCCCACGCCGACCACCAGCGTGAGCAGGAACGCGCTGATAAAACTCCGGCAGCGCACCGAGAAATACAGCCCGATCACCGGCAACGCCAGGAAGGTGATGAAGAAGTAAAGCACCGGACCCTTCGCCTCGTAGGACGGCAGAATCGCGTCGAAATAAAGCCAGATGCCGAGCAGGATGCCGACCGCGGGCAGGAATTGCCCCCACAGGCCGCGCAATCGTCCACCGATGATCTGGTTCGTGGAGAGCGGCGCGACCAGCAACAGTTCGAGCACGCCCGTCTCGTGCTCGCGCCGGAAACTGCCCGCGGCGCTGGCGGCGATGCTGCCCATCAACAGCCAGGCCATTGTTTGTTGAAACCCGCCGAGGCCTCGGAAAAAGTTCTTGTCCGTGAAATAGGCGCTGTAGATCGAGATGATGACCGCGAACCACGACCAGGTCACGAGCCGGCCAGTCCAGCGCCGCTGTTCCAGCCAGCCGAGTGGATTGCGCTCCAGCTTCCAGCGCATCCACCGGCGGAACAGGTCCAGCCAGAGCACCGGCGTGCAGAACGTCCGTTGCACTGCCTGCACCCAGGCTGGCGGCGGCTCCTCGCGCCAGGTGCGGCGGATTTGCCACGCGGCGAGCAAGACCGCGAGGGCCAGCCCTGCCAGCGACGCCACGGTCAACTCAGCCATCGCCCACAACATCGGGCCTGGCACGACAATTCCTACTCCAGGGGGGCGGGAGCGATTGACCAACAGGCTCGTCACATTCATCCCTGTCAGGAATGCGAAATCGGCGCCCGAGAGGAACCGGGTAAACCGTGCGGGCGAGAACATCTGGCTCACGAACATTCCCGCCACTAAGGCGAACGCGATGAACCCGCAAAACGAAAAGACCACCGCCCCGACCAAGGCGCGCAAACCATGGCGCGTACCGGACGACGCAACGATGGCGGCCGCCAGTGCCCAGCAGACCGCACTGAAGTTCACGAGCAATGAGATCATCGCCTGATGCCAGCTTACGCCACCCAGCAGGAACGGGATTGTGAACACCGGCACGATGGCCATCAGCAGCGTCGCCGCCCGCAAGCCGTGCGCGATGCTTTTGGCGATGACAATATCCGACGCCTTGAGCGGGGTGAGGAACAAGAGTCCCAGCGTCCCTTCCCGGCGCTCGCGGCTGATGCAATCCGCCGCGCTCAACGGCACGAGAATCCAGATCGCGCAAAACAGGGTGGTGTGCAGGTAGGCGAAGAGTGCCCCGCCGAAATTCGCCGCGAACGGGAGTCGCAGCGCGAAGACCACACCGGCGCAGAGCAATGCGGTTACCCCCAACTCGCGCAGCGTGAACGTGAACCGCTGGCGTGCCTGCGCCCGCAACTCGCGAGAGATTACCGGGAGCACATTCATTTTGACCCGGCCTGCGGCCATTCCCGCACGCGCTGCAGAGTCGCGGCCACGACGGCGGGTGTTTGTTTCAGCAATTCCGAGAACGGCGGCAACGGCTCGATGCGCAACTCTCCACTTAGTCTCTCTTTCGCCCAGCGGAGGAGACACAGGTTTATTGCCAAACCCAACAACGGCGCCGCAAAATACGCCACTATGAAGCCCGGCGACACACCGCCACCGGGCGCGGCCATCAACCCGCTCATCCGCAGGCCGATTTGGAAAACCCCCGTCACCAACCAGGGCAATCCACAGACCAATCCGACAGTCCACGCTCCCGCCACGATCGGTTTCGGCGCTCGCAGGCTGAACCACATCCCGACCCAGCACAAGGCGAGCACACTCAACATTGTGTTCGCTACCGCGATGACGCAGTTGAGCAGCCCGACGAACACCCCAAAAGGCAACGGCCCCAACCCACGCGTCAACGCCTGGACACCGAGGGGCACCGTCAACGTGAACAGGACGAATAGAAGAGGCCACCGAAGCCGGTCCCACAATGCCGCCCACTGGCCGGACACGATGTTCCGCGCACCAACCGGCGTGGACATGAGCAACTCCAGTTCGCCATTGTGTCGCGCCACCGTGAAGAACCGGCCGGCCGCCCATGTGATCAGCGCCGCGGAGCCAAAGTGGGTGACAGCGGTCACGCCGTAACTGAGCAGGGTTGCCGTCCCCACTTTGGTGTTCAGATAAAGCAACCACATTAGAATCCACGGAAGCGACCAGACCAAAGCAGCCACCCAGAGCGTCGTGCTTTGCCTTGGCAACTGCCGCGCCCTCCAGACAATCGGATCACCATCGCCTAACGAGGGGCGCCAGATGGGTTCGACCACGGCGGCATTACTCGCCAGTTCCGCGCGCCTCGTGGCTTTTTCAGAGCGGGTGCGTTTAACCCGCACTTCGTTCCGCCAATTGCGCGCGATGGCACGCGACGCCACCAAAAGTAGAATCCAGGCCTCAAGGTGCGTAGCCACGAGCGAACACCAGAAAGCCGCGCCACTCGCGTTGTATAACAGATCCGATCCGACCCGAAAGGAATAGTAGGGGCTGGACATGTTCACGGAAAACACGGTGCTCAAGGAAGCCGGCAGCAGCCGAAACAGAAACCATGGTCCTACCATCAAGCCGACGACCAACAAGAGCGAGTTGCGCATCGCAAGGAACTGGATTTGCGCGCGGGTCGAAACCCACAGCCCGGCCGCGAGTGTCACGAATAACACGTTCAGCAGTGCCAAAGTTTTACGAAACAGCTCCCCACCCGTCACCCCACCCGCAAGCAGCGGCAGCGCCAGCGCAGGCGCGAAACCGAGCAACATGTAAAATCCGTCCAGTCCCGTTGCGGCGAGCTTTCCCAGAATTACATCGTAGCCCTTGAGGTCGGTGAGAAACAGCAACCCCAGCGTGCCCTCCCGGCGCTCGGCGCTTACACTGTCAGCAGTCAGTAGCGCCGCCGCGCACGCGAGCACGAACGCCATTGCTGCCAGCGAAGCGTAAGCCGCCTGTCCCGTCATCGTCAGGTTGCCGCCAGCGGCATAGCCGGAGAATACCTGAAACACCGCGAGACTCCCCGCAACCGCCACCGCCCAGCGTGACCAGTGCGTGGCGGCGCGCCGCGCCCGCGTCCGCATCTCACGCTCGACAATGGGGAGAAAAGTCATGGGGCACGTGATCGGTGAGGCGTGACTCGTGAATTTGAATCGAGCATCCGGCACCGGTCACGCATCACGCATCACGGATCACGCATTTTCTATTGCGTCTCGCCCCGCGTGACGCGCATGAACACTTCCTCCAGGCCGATTTCATCCTCGCGCAATTCGATCAGTTTCGCGCCGCCGTGGACGAGCACGTCCGCGATGATGCTGTGATCGGTGTCGTGACTCGCGAGCGTGATCTTGATTTCGTGGTCGAGTGTGGTGACCTCGGCCACTTCGGGCCGCGCCTTCAGCAGAGCGATGGCTTGATTTGCGTCGCTCGAGACGCGCACCCAGACGACGCGCCCGGACGACATCTGGTCGCGCACGCCCTGAACCGGTCCGGCGTAAATCAATTTGCCCTTTTCGATGATGCAGACCCGATTGCAGATGGTTTCGAGTTCGCTGAGGATGTGGGAGCTGATGATGATGGTTTTGCCGAGGCGCTGGAGTTCGCGGAGGATTTCCATCATCTCAATGCGCGCGCGCGGATCGAGGCCGCTGGCCGGCTCGTCGAGCAGGAGCAATTGCGGGTCGTGGATGAGCACGCGCGCCAGGCCGAGCCTTTGCTGCATGCCCCGGCTCAATGCCCCGATCAGCACGCCCTTCTTCTCGCTGAGGCCGACCAGTTCCAGCACGTCGTTCACCGTTTTCTCGCGTTGCACCGCCGGAATGCGGTAGCACGCGCCGAAGAAGTCCAGATACTCGGTGACCTCCATGTCCTTGTACACACCGAAGAAATCCGGCATGTAGCCGATGACGTGGCGGACGGCGTCGGCGTTCTTCACCACGTCGTGTCCGAGAATGACCGCGCTGCCGGCGGTCGGCGCGAGAAACGTGGCGAGGATGCGCAGTGTGGTGGTCTTGCCGGCGCCGTTCGAGCCGATGAAGCCGAACAGGTCGCCTTTGTTGACGGTGAGATCGAGTCCGGACAGCGCGGCGAGCGAACCGTAAAGGCGTGTCAGACCGTGGGTCTGGACGGCGGGGAGGGGAGGGGCAGCGTCAGACATAAACCTGTGTGTGGTGGAAAGGAGAGAAACGAAACATCAAACACCAAACTTCAAACACCAAAGAAGCTCCAAATCCCAAACACCAATGGAGCCGCTGCGCGTCATCACAACCCGGCACCTCGCCCACGGTTTGAGGTTTCGAGCCTGGTGTTTGCTTGATGTTTGGTTTTTGGTGTTTGGCGTTTCGCATCTGGCTCTTGCTGTTATTGCGATTTGTTGACCGAGATAGGCACCCGCCACAACGTATGGCGGAAACTTCTCTTCGGTTTGAACTGGCCCATCGGGTTCACCGGCGCGTAATCCGCCGCCCACGCCAGCAGCAGCGCGTTGCCTTGCTCGACCACGCGGGAAACGTCCAATCCCGGTGGCACCACGAAGCCCTGGTAACTTTGCCCGCGGCCAAGCTGGCTCAAAAAGGACGCCGCCATGCCGGCGTTGGGGAGATCGTTCAACCGGCCACCGGTGCTGGCGCCGAAAGCATATTGCCGTTGTTGGGCCGCCTGATGAAAACCGCTGCCGTTCCGCGAGACGTAATGCTGCAACTCGACGCCCTGGCCATGCGTGACCGTGAACACTTTGCTTTGCCCGGCGGTCAATTCGCCGAGCGGGACGATCCGGTCGCCGACGACCAGTTGCAACGCGGTCAGCGGACGGTCCGTCTCGTTTTTCGCGGTGACCTGCCACCCGTCGCGCCGGCTGGCGAGGGTCACGCTCAAGGGCAGGGCCGCGGATTGCCACCAGTCGCTCACGTAAAGCTGGCTCGTCCAGACCGGCACGAACACTTCAGCCTTGTAGTTGTCGCCGTTCTGCAAGACGGCGGCGCGCTCCGTGCCCTGGCCGGCGCCGGACCCGAGGAATTCTCCGCGGAACGTCGCGAAGCGCTGCCGGCCCTCCATGGGATACCGCTGGTTGGACGGCGAATACAGGGAGGCGTAGGTGCGGCCATGCAATTCCGCGCGGTCGGCGTTTCGGAAAACGTCCACCACGTGCAATTCGTTGTATTCGCTTTCGCCAGCGCGCAGTTTGTAGCCGATGAAGTAAATCAGGAGCGAAAACAAGACCACGTAGCAGGGGAAGGTGATCCAAGTGAGCATCGGTTTGCCAATGCGCTTGAGCCACCACTGGTCCAGCGGGCCGATGATGAGCAGATAGACGATCAACAACAACAGCAGCCAGCCGATCGGGAGTTTGTGGACCTGCCGGCTGTCTATCATCGCGCCGAAAATCCCGTCCGCACTCTGGCC
>Ga0247727_10006756_pt1 | contig 22326 bp, 20 predicted proteins | sample WisWelCaveWW1625_FD_202498 | JGI IMG/M metagenome (GOLD analysis project Ga0247727, IMG submission 202498) | Biofilm microbial communities from Wishing Well Cave, Virginia, United States - WW16-25 | ecosystem: Environmental > Aquatic > Deep subsurface > Groundwater > Cave microbial mat | place...
CCCATGCACAACCGCATGCAGAAGTTTAGGATTTTGATGACAAAGTTTGCGCGGGGCCTTGCCTGTAATTTTCCCCTCCCCATCCACTAAGGGAAACCACTCATCATGACGGTATTTTATTCTCATAATAATTTGTTTCCCATTCTGAACTAAGAACATCGTCAGCATGATAAAACCAAGTAAAATATAAAAAAAAATGCCGGAAATAAATCCCCAGGCCGCTTCGCTTAAATAAAGAGCCGCCCAAACCACTAATCCGCTATGCCCAACTAAAATAAAAAAAAGGCAGCTCAACATTTTTTTCATTTTTGCCCATTGTAAGGGTGACATTTCTAAATTCTGGAAATAGCGCCCGCAGAGATAAAAAAGCCAAGGCGTATTTGAAATAGTCATTAATCCGACCAGAACAGCCAAAACAATTTCGATCAAGGCTGGCTTCAATTTAAAAAAAACAGAGCTTTCTAAAACAAGCGAGAGTAACCCTAATCCGACCACAAGGATCGTGTCACAGAGAATAAAAAAATCAAACCTTTTTTCTCGGTAATATTGAATCCCGAATTCAACCAGTCCTGTTAGAATTGCCACGGTTAAAGCGGGGACTAATCCCCACCCTTGATCAACGATAATAAAAAGAAGTAGCGGTAAAAATCCGGTGGTTAAGGCTTTGAAGAGTGCGCGATGTTCAAACATGGGAAATAAGTTTAGCAGAGTTTTTTCCAGAAGCCGCTAAATAGATTGGATCCAGACTAAAAATATCGGCAAACTTTCCTTCTCTGTACAAAGGCAAAGCCAGGGTAGCGATGTGACCCGCATTCAGCATGGGCTCCATATTGTGTTCTATAATCACAGCTCGTTTGAAACTCTTACGAATGAAATTTCGAAAGCGGACCGCACCATTACCCAAAAAAATGGTTTTGTTTTTAATCTTCTTTATAAACATTCCCGGCTCAATGGCTTGATCCGAAGATAAGCGAATCAGTTTCCCTTTCTTGGTAAACCGATATAGTGCGGTATAGACTTGTCCCTTTTTATTATCTATCATAGGACAAATCTGAAAATTGGGAAAAACAAAATTTGCGGCCAGAGCATCCAACGTTGAGATGGCAATCAGTGGATAATTCTGGATATAAGCCAGACTCTTGGCTGTGGCTATGCCGATCCGTAAACCCGTGAACGATCCCGGTCCCACCGCAATTGCCAAGGCTTTGATTTGGGAAAAATCGATGGAACTGCTTTTAAAAAGAGAATCAATTTGAGGTATCAGATTTTCTTGATGACCCGCAAGGCTGCGGCAAACCTGAAGTGCCTGCACGCCGGTTTCATCGACCAGTGCGACTGAAGAAAAATCGGATGAGGTATCAATTCCTAGTATCATAACAATCTATTAAGACGGACAAAATGTCAAAAATACAAATTATCGTTCTTTGATGCAAAATTATTCGGGAGTGGATTTTTTATCACTTATTTCTTTAAAATTTGACATGAATACAGCGTTAAATTAAATTACTTATTAATTAATTATTAGGTCGTATTCACTTTTTTTTCTCTATGGCTTTCAAAAGTAACGAACTCCTTGTGATGATCATGGCGGGTGGCAAAGGAACGCGTCTGGAGCCTTTGACTCGCGATCGGGCTAAGCCAGCCGTGCCGTTTGGAGGCCGCTATCGGATTATTGATTTTGTCATCAATAATTTTATTAATTCTGGTTTTTTCAAAATCAAAGTACTCACTCAATTTAAGGCTGATTCCCTGATCAATCATCTGTCGGATACCTGGATCTTAAATCGGATGCTCGGCCAATGTATCGATGTCGTTCCGGCTCAAATGCGCACCGGAGAAAACTGGTATCAGGGCACGGCCGATGCCATTTATCAAAACATTAACCTGATTCTCGATGAAAAACCGAATTACGTTGCCGTCTTTGGCGGAGACCATATTTATAAAATGGAAATGAATCAAATGCTTGAGTTTCATAAGTGGAAAGGAGCCGTAGCCACCGTAACAGCGGTTCCGGTTCCTCAATCAGAAGCCTCCCAATTTGGGATTATCGAGATTGACGAAAATTGGCAGATCACAGGATTTAACGAAAAACCGAAACAAGCGAAGTCTATTCCCAATCGTCCGGGTTACTGCCTGGCATCTATGGGTAATTATGTTTTTAATCGCGAATTTTTGATTCGGGAACTTTGTGATGATTCCGAGATTGAATCGTCACATGATTTTGGTAAAGACATCCTTCCGCGGATTTTTAAAGACTTTCCTGTTTATTGTTATAATTTTGAAACTAATATTGTTCCTGGAGAAGAAGAGAACGCGCGCGGCTACTGGCGTGATGTAGGAACAATCGACGCTTATTGGGAAGCCAATATGGAAATTCGCAGCGTCTCGCCTCACTTTAATCTTTATAATGACAAATGGCCCATTCGCACGGTCAATTTGAATTATCCACCGGCCAAGTTTGTCTTTGGGGGAGGAGATGGTCGAAAAGGAGAAGCGGTGGATTCGCTCGTCTGTGATGGATGTATCTTAAGCGGTGGTAAAGTTGTCAACTCAATTCTTTCTCCGGGAGTCTTTGTACACAGTTTTGCCGAAGTTCATGATTCCGTGATTCTATCCAACGTCCACATCGGTCGGAATAGCAAGATTCGAAGAGCGATCATTGATAAAAATACCGTTATCCCGGATGGCTCGGAAATCGGTTTTGACTTGGAAAAAGATCGGCAAAAGTATTTCGTCACAGATTCGGGAATTGTTGTAATCGCCAAACAACCTGGTTTCCCTGAAAAAAAAATGATCCATCCTTAATTTCTTGCATTAACGGTTCGCATCCTCTGGCAAGAGTTGGCTGTATTGTTTGATAATCGAATAAATGTTACTTAATATTTCAAATCTTTTCAGAATAAACTCGAACATTTTGATGATCTCTTCTTCTTCGGTCAATTCATCCAATTTAACCGTACTGAGGATATTCGCCAAAAAGCCTTTTTCAATCGAAGGAAATTCTTTCGATTTAATATAATCGCGGTAATGTTTTAATTTAATATCACTTTCAATCCGATTTTTCAAATAAATACTCGACGAATAAATCTCTTCAATAAAGTAAAGAAAAATGACTTCCTCTTCTAAAACTCCATACTTCTTATCTTCGCTGTACGGGAGTAATATCTTACGCTGATAGCCCCGCAGAGATTCTTTGGCGTAATAGTGTGCCGATTTCATCAAATCAATAAAATTCTGAAATTGTTCGGCAATGCGGTATATTTGTTTTCCTTGAAAGAGAGCAATATTGGTTTTTAATTCTATACCAAAGGCCTTAGCCCTTTCGAAATACTGATTGCGCATCTGCTTGTAATAGCTTCTATTCTGCATCCTCTTGGATCCTTAACCTTCCATGAGTATTTTTTCTCGATGATTCTTCCAGTCTAATAATAGATGACTGGTTTCTTCGGTGATCGTCGTTTGCTGGGTCAGGAGTTCCGGCTTAAAATGAAACCGGCCAGCCTCCAGATCCAGGAGATCAAATAACGCCTGTTTACCCTGAGCATAGAGATACTTAGAATGGACAATCGAACCGCTATTAAAAAAAATAAAACCCGCCCGATCTAAAAATTCAATAGCGAGAGTCCCGCTTTTTTTTTGTCGGAAAAACTCCATTAATAAATCCGCTAAGGGGACGCCGGCCAAATCACCTTCCGTCATCCGCTTTACACTGATTTTCTTTTTCTTATTGAAGGGATCGATGCCCCCTCCGGCTTTCCGATTTTCAAATAAGAGCAAGAAAATCAAACTTAAGCAGACGATCCCGACCAAGCTAGAAGCCGGCAAGACCCACCATTCAAATTTTAAAAAAACGTCCATTTATCTTGTTGATTTATTTAGAGTTAAAGATACCGCGTAAGTCTTGTAAAATATCTCAAATATTAAATCCTGTCAACTAATAATTCCTAATTTTCAATTGACTTCGAAATATTATACAAATTATATTTAGAATGATATTTTATCATAAAATCACGTCTTAAAAAATAAAATGCGCTCTCTTAATCATGATTTTTTAAACAAAATTAATCCGGTCGTTCGGAATATTTCAGCATACGACCTTAAGCAACTTCCTTATCGGATTAAACTCAACCAAAATGAAAATCCCTATGAAATCCCCGCCTCGGTTAAAAAACAAATATTAGACGATATTCAGAATCAGCCCTGGAGAATATATCCCGAATTTAAGCCCACGAGACTCATTCAAGCACTCTCAAAATTCTATCACTGGCCAAGCACAGGAGTTCTGGTAGGGAATGGTTCGAATGAAATGATCATTGCCACATTAATGGCCGCGCTTGCACCCGGCAAATGTGTCGCCATTCCGATCCCAACCTTTTCATTGTATAAACATTTTTCTCAAATCCTTGGAGCCAAAGTCCTCGAAATTCCATTAACAGCGGATTTGCAATTTGACAAAAACGCGCTAATCCGTACTTCCCGACGTCAGGATGTGGATGTTTTGATCATTAATACTCCCAATAACCCGACGGGATGCTACTTGTCCCCTGCTGAAATTCATAAAATCGTCAAAGGGACGCGCTCCCTGGTGATCCTAGATCAAGCTTACCAGGACTTCGCGAGTTCTCCGGGCAATACCTTGTTAGCCAAAGAAAAAAATGTTATTGTCCTACGGACCTTCTCGAAAGCGCTGGGGCTGGCTGGGGTTCGCATCGGCTGTCTCATGACCAGTCCCAAACTGTGTCAGGAAATTAATAAATGTCGGTTACCTTATAACATTGGAATCTTTCCACAGCGGGTAACTGAATATTTATTGAAGAATCCACTTGAGAGAGAAAAAAAAATTGACCGAATCATTAAAGAAAGAGCCCGCGTTTTTAAAGCCTTGAAAAAAATTCGCAATTTAGAAGTCTTCCCATCTCAGGCAAATTTTATATTGATTCGCGTTTTTGACTCTCAAAAAATTTTCAACGAGTTATTAAGATGCGGTATCCTCATCCGGGATGTGAGTCATTATCCGATGCTAAAAAAATGTCTTCGTTTCAGTATTGGTCTGCCTCGCGAAAACGATCAACTGATCCGAATTTTACAGCGATCCTGTATGAAGTCCCCATAATTCATCCCCGACCGAAGTATATACTAAAAATGTCATTAAAAAGAATGGACGAATTTTCTCTCATTCATCAGATCCGTCACTGGGTCAAACGCACCCCCCCGCTAACCGTCGAATTGGGGGATGATGCTGCGGTTTTTAGTGTCGCTTCGGAACATCAAGTAGTTTGTTCTACCGATATGCTTATTGAACAAATCCATTTTGATCTGCATTATACATCATTGTATGACTTGGGCTGGAAAGCCGCCGCAGTGAATCTGAGTGATCTGGCCGCGATGGGTGCTTCCCCTCGCTATCTCTTAATCGCTCTGGGATTGAGCCGTCCGCAGCAAAACTTGCGAATTAAAAAATTGTATACTGGATTGCAGCATCTGTGTAACCGCTATCAAACAAAAATTATCGGGGGCGATACTGTTGCATCCAAAAAATTAATAATCAATATCACGATTTTAGGTGAAATTAAAAAAAAAGAAATAAAAAAACGCAGTGGCGCAAAACCCGGTGATTGGATAGTCGTGACCGGTACACTCGGAGACTCCGGGGCTGGACTTGAAATTTTACAGCAGGGTGAAATGGGACATGACTATTTGAAACAACGACATTTAAGACCCTTGCCGCGTATTATCGAAGGCCGGCACTTTGCTTGTCAACCTGGCGTACATGCCATGATGGATATCAGCGATGGTCTGTCTTCAGATCTCAATCATATTTGTCAAGAAAGTGGTGTGGGGGCAATGATTAATTTACCGGACATTCCATTATCTTCGCCCCTTTTAAATTATTGCCACCATAAAAAGAGGGTTCCCTTTCAATTTGCCTTAAACAGTGGCGAAGACTACGAACTACTCTTAACATGTGCGCCTTCTCAATTTTCTAAAAAAAATGTTCGATGTAAAATAATTGGAAAAATTCTGCCGAAAAAAGCAGGGATTTGGCAAATACAACCGAACGGAAAAAAGGTCCCTCTGCTTCCGAAAGGGTATCAGCATTTTCATTAAAAAAGTTTTATCAAAGATAAAATATATTTTATTTTTGTAGGTTACTAACTCATTGATTTTTATGATACAAGAAAAAAGACGAAAAAAATTGGGTGAGATTTTGGTTTCTCAAGGATACATTACTTTGGACCAGTTGGATAAAGGTCTGCAAGAACACAGGCGGAATGGGGTTAGCTTAGGAACCGTATTGGTCAAAATGGGTTATATCGATGCAGAGGCCTTAAAAATGGTCCTCGGTAAACAGATCGAAATCAATCAGAAAAAACGCATTGGCGAAATTCTGGTAGACCAGGGACTCATCAATAAACAACAACTGGAGTTGGGGATGACTGAACATAAGCGCACTGGGGTCCAGCTTGGCCAAGCATTAGTAAAACTCGGCTTTATTGATGAAGCAAAACTAGTTGATATCTTGAGTGCCCAGCTCGATATTCAGCATGTCGTATTAGAAAATTTTCAATTCAATAAAGATCTGATTAGACTAATTCCCGAGGATATGGCCCGTAAATACAAAATAGTCCCGCTCTATGAGAAAGAAGGGATCTTGACAGTGGCTATGGCCGATCCTACCAATCTGCGGACCATCGATCATCTTAAATTTAAAACTGGAAAAGAGATCGAACCGGTCATTGCCCCCGAAAAAAGTATCTTAAATGCAATCGCCGGCCAATATACATCAGATCTCGAAGCCATTACGAAATACATTGAAAGAACCGGCGACGATGCCCAACTCGACATTATTAAAAAGGAAGAAGATAAAGAAGATGAAGATTTGATGGACGAAGAAGGCGCTCAGATCGTCAAAATCGTTAATTTGATAATTATGCAGGCGATTCGAGAGAATGCGAGTGATATTCATATTGAACCTACGGAAAAAAATTTACGCGTGCGTTACCGGATTGATGGTGAACTGCAGGAAAAAAATCCGATTCCAATTGTTTTACGAGCACCGATTATCTCCCGCATTAAACTCTTGGCCAATATGGACATCGCCGAAAAACGGAAACCCCAAGATGGTCGATTTCAAATCCGATTTAACAACAAAGAAGTGGATCTGCGCATCTCGACTTTCCCCTCAATGACCCAGCGCAAAGGTGCAGTCGAAAAAATCGTGGTCCGTATTTTGAGTAGTGATGCTGCTTATGTCAGTTTAGAGCGGTTGGGCTTTTACGAAAAAATGCTCAGAAGATTTACTGAAGTGATGTCCCGCCCTGAAGGGATTGTCTTGGTCACGGGACCCACCGGTAGCGGAAAAACAACAACCCTCTATGCCGCTTTAAAAGTGGTTTCGACGCCTTTAGTGAATGTCGTTACCCTCGAAGATCCCGTTGAGTATCATATCGATGGAATTACACAGGGGCAAACCAATGACAAAGCGGGCTTTAATTTTGCCAATGGACTCCGTTCTATTCTACGTCAAGATCCAGATATCATTATGGTAGGAGAAATGCGGGATTCTGAAACAGCCGAAATTGCCATTCAAGCATCCCTCACCGGACATCTCGTCTTAAGTACTCTGCACACGAATGATGCCCCGGGTGCGATCACGCGTCTGATCGATATGGGAATCGAACCCTTCTTGATTTCGTCCTGTATTATTGGCATTCTCGCCCAACGTCTGGTCCGTAAGATTTGTGAAAACTGCCGAACCGAATACCAGCCTCTCCAAGAATTGTTGGATCGGGTAAGACTCAAACAGGGAACTAAACTCTTTCACGGAAAGGGTTGCCGCATGTGTAATGGCTCAGGATATAAAGGGCGTCTCGGTTTGTTTGAACTTCTTATTCCAGATGATAATATTCGTCGCATGATGATCGGACGAGAATCGGCCAATGAAATCAAAAATTATGCCGTCAAACAAGGGATGGATGTCTTACGGATTGACGGACTCCGCAAAGCCCTCGATGGTCTCACGACCTTAGAAGAAGTGATCGCGGCAACCGTAGAGAATTAAAAACAAATGGAAGCAAAGACTTTTGACGAAATCCTCCAGCAAAAATTAAATGCAGAACAGCGTCCCGCTGTTCTGAAAATAGCTGGACCCTGTCTGGTTCTAGCAGGCGCGGGCAGTGGGAAAACGCGCGTGCTCACCTACCGGATTGCCTCTCTTGTGCATCAGCACCAGATCTCCCCCGATCATATTCTGGGAGTCACTTTCACGAACAAAGCAGCCCGCGAAATCCAAAAGCGGGTTCTGGCCTTGTGTAGCGGGATAATCCTTCCGCCGTGGCTGGGAACATTTCACTCGATTTGTGCCCGTATTTTAAGACGTGAAAACGCATTTATTAATCGTTCCTCTCACTTTACCATCTATGACAGGGAGGATCAACTCCGCGTTGTTAAACATCTCTTTAAGGAGCGGGGACTCTCCGAAAAAAAATACTCCTATCAGGATTTTATTCACCGCTTGAGTCATTTTAAAAATCAAGGCCAGAGAGTTGAAAATTTTCTTCCCCAAATGGAAACCGAAGAACTTTTTCTGACGGTCTGGCAAACCTATGAGAAGTCCCTCGTTCAAAATAATGCTTATGATTTTGATGACTTAATTGGAGAATCCGTTAACTTATTCTCCCGCGAAGCCCAGGTCCTAAAACGATATCAGCATCAATTCCAATATATTCTAATCGATGAATTTCAAGACAGCAACCGCATTCAGTACCAGCTTATAAAGCAATTAGCCGCCGGCCATCACAACATTTTCGTAGTAGGGGATGATGACCAAAGCATCTATCAATGGCGCGGAGCTGAAGTAAAAAATATTCTTGAATTTGAAAATGATTTTCCCCAAACGCAAGTGTTCCGTTTGGAACAGAACTACCGTTCCACACGGATTATAGTCGAAACGGCCAATGCCGTCATTAAAAACAATCGGATTCGAAAGGGTAAGACCCTCTGGACATCAGCCGTCTGGGGTGAAAAAATATTTTTGCAGGCCCTCGAAGACGAAACCGCCGAAGCCCAACGGGTGGTTCGTGAAATTGAGCAGCGCGGCTTTCCTTATCATGAAGTCGCAATTATTTATCGAACCAATAGTCAATCTCGCTCGCTCGAAGATAGCCTGCGTCGCGCCGCCATTCCTTATCGGCTGATTGGGGGAATCCGCTTTTATGAACGGAAGGAAATTAAGGACCTGCTCGCCTTTTTAAAAATTCTAGTCAACCCGCAGGATGATATAAGTTTTGAGAGAGTGCTGGGTCTCACCACTGAAGGAATCGGTGAAAAGACAATGAGTAAATTACAGTCTTTTTCAGCCGAATGCGGCTCCTCTCTCTTTAACGCTATACCGCAAATGTTGACAGACAAAGAACTCAGCGATAAAACAAAGTCTGAACTGCGTCGGATCTATGAATACTTTAAAAAATGGAGTGCTAATAAAAACACAAGCGCCTTGGCGACACTGGTAAAAACGATTATAAGCGATATCGGATATCGGGATCAGGTTTCCTTCGCAGATGAGGAATCAGGTCCCGCGCGCCTTGAAAATATCGATGAATTTTTGGCGAGTGTTGAAGACTTTAATCAGAATCATCCGCAGGGGACTCTCGAAGAATTTTTGCAGGAAGTCTCTCTCTTAACCAATGTTGACAATCTGAAGGAACACCCGGAGGAAGTAACCCTGATCACCGTGCATAGCGCCAAAGGCTTAGAATTTCCGGTCGTTTTTATGACCGGTCTGATCGATGGTCTGTTTCCGCTCTTTTCACCTGAGAATGATATCTCAAAAACCATTGAAGAAGAACGGCGTCTCTTCTATGTGGGAATCACCCGGGCCCGTTCCGTACTCTATCTTTTTTACCCGCGTCACAGGCGACGTTCTCAAAATGCTTATTTCGCTGCTCCCTCCCGTTTCTTAGCCGAAATCCCGACCGCCTATTTGGCCTCCGCAGAGAATGAATATCCTCCCGCTTTGCCACAGGCCCGTACACAAATCAGCGAAGAAGGATTCTCGTTATTTCCGGATTATGAGAATGAATCACAGGAGCAAAAGAGATACAAAATTGGTGCTAAAATTATTCACCCTAAATTCGGGAGTGGACTGATCATCCACTCCACCGGCTCGGGAGAAAGCCAAAAAATCACCATCCTTTTCAATAACCATTCACGCAAAATTTTTCTTGCTAAATATGCTCAACTTGAACTCATGGGAGATTAAATGCTAAACTTAAAAGATGTAGACTATGTAGCAGAACTGGCGCGGCTTGAATTTAGCGATGACGAAAAAAAAACCTTCCTCGCACAGATGAATCGTCTATTGGATTATTTTAAAAAATTAAATCAGCTGAATACAGATAAAATCAAATCCACTTCCCATGTGGTTGAGCTGTCTAACATCCTGAAACCCGATGAGGTCCGTCCCAGCTTCCCGCGAGAAATGCTCCTGGACAATGCACCCGAAAAATTAAATGGTTTTTTTAAAGTCCCCAAAACGGTATAACGAACCCAGTGAAAGTCATCAAAAAAATCAGCTCTCCCGAAAAAAAACGTGTCTTGGGGGTAATCCCGGCTCGTTTTAATTCAACCCGCTTTCCGGGGAAACCCTTGGCTCTCATCAAGGGGAAACCGATGATTCAACGAGTCTATGAACGTTGTCAGCGATCTGCTTTAATCGATGACTTGATTGTGGCTACAGATCATCCGCAAATTCAAAAAACGGTAGAATCGTTTGGGGGCCGTGTAAAAATGACTTCTGCAAACCTGCCTTCTGGAACAGACCGGATCGTTGAGGCTATCCTCGATGATCCCGCAGAGATTATTATCAACATCCAGGGGGATGAGCCCCTGATCGATCCTGCGCTGATCGATCAAACCCTTCAACCCTGTCTACAGGGACGAGCCCAGGTTTCTACCCCAGTTATGGAAATTGACAATGAGGACGTCGCCCTTGATCCGAATATTGTGAAAGTCGTAACAACACCGGACTGGAAAATACTCTATTTTTCTCGGACCCCTATTCCCAGCCACCGAATGGAAGGAAAAAAAACTTGGCTCCAACATATTGGATTGTATGTCTATAATCGGGAGACCCTACTCCAATATTCACAGTGGTCCCCCACCCCGCTTGAACAGAAAGAAAAACTGGAGCAACTTCGTCTCTTAGAACATGGCATAACTATTCTGGCCGTACTAACCCGTTATCAAGGCTGTGCCGTGGATGTCCCGGCGGATATACAAAAGGTAGAACAATGGCTTTAACGATTTCAATGTGGATTAAAAGTTTGAATTTTAACAAATTTGTTTGGCATTATCGTGTCCTATTATTTATTTCCCTCTGTGGGTACTCTTGGATTTCAACCGAACCTAAAGCCCAAATAAATGGGCTTGCAATTTTATTCTTCCTGTTAATCATAGGGGGAATATTTTTTGGCTTTGCCAAAAAACATATCCCGCAAAGCCTTTTACGGAATCTGCTCTTTGACATCCTCTCTCTATCGGGAATTATCTATTTTTCAGGAGGTTGGGACAGTTACTTTGGTATTGGCTGGCTCCCCCTCATTACGTTGTATAGTTTTTTTCTCACATGGTATTGGACTGCCATCACAGCCTTACTTGGATTAATCAGCATCGGGATGTCGCTCGTGCTCACCACCGTAGAATGGGATGGGAAAGAGGTCTCCTATATTTTCATTTCTCTCTTTACACAACTGACGTATCTGGTCACCCTCCTTGCCCAATTCTATAAAAATGAGCTCCAAGAAAAAGAAAATTTGAATCTCAGTTACAATTCAATTACGGAACTAACCAAGGCCCTGCGCACAACGACGAAATTGGATCAAGTTCTCAATCAGATCTTAGAAATCATTATTCTCTATCTGGGTTACGACCGTGCCTTTATCTATTTGGTAGATCATGAGAACGGAAAAGAAATGCTGCGTTTTAAAACAGGAATCGGGGTTAATGCCAATGTGCTCAAAGCCAAAAAGTATGTCATCAATCGTCAGATTGGGATTAAAACAAAAATTGGAGCCGATGGGATTCTCCCCCGCGCTCTGGAAAAACAAAGAGTGATTAATATTAGAAACGCTCGTAATCACTATGAATGCGATCAGGACTTGGTAGAAAAACTTGATTTGGAAAATTTTATTGTTCTTCCGCTCCAGATTCATAATAAAAATTTGGGAGTCCTGGTCCTGGATCACTATCGAACCAAAAAAGAAATTACGGAAACCGAAGAAAAAACCTTAACCGTATTTGCCAATAACGCCACCATTGCGATTGATAATGCCCGTCTCTATGAAGATATTGAACGACTGACCGTTCTGGACGGACTGACCGAAGTTTATAATCATCGCCACATGCAAACAGCCGTTAAGAAAGAACTGGAACAGGCCAAACGATACAGCCGCTTTCTTTCCTTCATGATGCTCGACATCGATCACTTCAAACAATATAATGATCATTTTGGACATCCCCAAGGAGACGTTGTTTTAAAAGACATCTCCAAAATATTGAAAGACAATACCCGCTCTGGCGACATGGTCGCCCGCTATGGCGGAGAAGAATTTTTAATTCTCTTGCAGGAAACGTATAAGGAGGATGCCGCGGTTGTGGCGGAAAAAATTCGGAGTCGTATTGCCCAGCATGAAATCACAGAAGCGCGAGGCGAAGAAGACCGTCATGTTACCGTGAGCATCGGGATTTCCTCCTTCCCGGACGACGGTTCCTCCAAAGAGGAATTGATCGAAGCAGCTGATAAAATGCTCTATCGCTCAAAGCATGACGGCCGCAATCGGATAAGTTACGAAACAAAAACCAAACTGGACAGCCCATCCCATGTTTAATCAAAATGAAATTAGAATGATTCTCTTCTTGACCATCACGGCCGGAATCGGAGGAATCCTCTATTTTGTCAAGCATCAGCCGTGGAAAGAACCGCTTCCCTTTCAGATTATCCAGGCACACCGGGAGCAAACAGATACGAACCCCATTTCATCTCATCCAATTGAAAAACAACGGCCGCAGACCCCTGTTCGTAATTTTGAGAAAATCAATATCAATTTGGCTGATCTGGCTGAATTACAAAACTTGCCGGGCATTGGTGTTAAAACCGCTGAAAAAATTATTCGGTATCGGGAACGTCAGGGGGCCTTTTCATCTCTTGAAGAATTACTGAATGTACCGGGAATCGGTCATCAGCGGATGCAGCAAATAAAATCAAGAATCACTCTCTAATAAGTCAAATGGCCAAGAATAAACCTAAAATAACGCTGGGGTTGGATATTCTCGATTCTTCGGTGCGGCTGATACAGTTGGAACATAATGAAACCCACACCCATCTTTCTAAACTGGGAATCAAGCCCTTGGAGGAAAATTCCGCCAAGGACGCTAAGGAATGGACCCATAACATCCTTAACTTAATCGATTCCTGCGGTATCTCCACCCGCCTGGTCGCAACCTATTTACCTGCGCGGGGTCTCCTTTTGACAAAAATCCCTTTAACTGAAAAAAGTCAGGATTTCAAAGACTATTTAATTTGGGAAGTGGAACAACATCTTTTAAAATCTGCATCAAATTATACGCTTGACTTCTTTGAGGTCCCGCGATCTTCATCTGATAATGGCCATCAAGAAATTCTTCTGGTAGCCGCGCCAAAGAAAGATATAATTCAACGGAAAAATATCATCCGCGACCTCAATTTACAGGCCGGGGTATTGGATCTTGACATCTTTGCTTTAATCAACGCTTTCGAGTGGAACTATCGTGAATTGATTTCTGGAACTAATGTATTGATTAATTTAGAAGATTCGGCGACCCTCGCAGTCCTTCTGAGTGAAGGTCACTATGTCCGACACCATCACATTCATAGTCTGGAAAAAATTAATTTTTCAAAACCATCAATTTCATCAGAAGATATCTCCAAACTGGCGACAGATATTTGCCGTGATCTTAAAGAGAATCTCTTGATGGAGCAATCGCAAAATAAAACCACGCTTCTACTATCAGGAGAAGGAGCCAGGTTCTCTTCTCTCACGGATCAAATCGGTCAGCGATTGGATGCTCAAATCATTACTGCCAATCCTTTTAAAAACATCAATGTGGATCCTGAAATGGCTGCCCAGGAAGAATTTAAAAAAATCGCCCCTCTCTGTATGGCCGCAGTGGGCTTGGCCCTAAGGAGATAAAACCATGATCGAAGTAAATCTATTTCAATCACGACTGGAGCAATTGGAGTTCGCTCAACCGTGGACCCCCCAGGCGCCTTCCAAATTCTTAAAAAAAACGGTTTTGTTACTGGGAGTAATTTTACTGGCCGGAATGATCTCGACCAGTTTAATCCTGTTTTCCCCGCTACTCATGGAAAAACTAACTGAAATCAGAAATCAGTCGGCTCCATCCCTACCGGCTTCGGCTCCGTTAGCGCGCCAAACTCCTGCTCAAATTCAAAGTAAGGGCCAGCGCTTTAAGGAAACCGTTGAGACGCGCTCCCCCCTGCCGGATCGTACAGTTCAAGAACCGATGTTAACAGATGCTTTAATTAATAAGCACCAAACACCCTTAAATCGCATGCAGCTCTTAAATGAGATCATTATTCAGTACAGCGTTCCCGTCCTTTTTTTAAAAGCCATCAACACCTACATCCCGGAAACGATCGGAATGCGTCTCCTGGCCTTCGATGCTCCCCATTCTTTTTACATTAACGGTCTTACCAAGAATAAAAAAGCAGTCTCTGATTTTCATCAAAGGGTAAGAGGGGCCGCTCATTTTAAAAATGTTCAACTGCAAAATTTGATTTCTAGAAAGGATCTCACTTCTTTTGAAATGATAGGAAAAACAGACTGGAAAAGCAATTTGGGAGTAGAAGACTGGAATAAGCATAAATCATTTTTCATACCGGAAAACCAAATTTCAACCTATGAAAATCGTATTAAGGAAATTGCGCGCAAGAAGAAACATCAGCTACTCTATCTCAAGCCCAAAGGCTCTTACAAAACAATCGATGGCAAAAAAACACTTTATGAAGCACAACTTGTCACTGATTATAACGATCTGCTTGGTTTTTTAGAGGAATTAAAAAGGCTTAAAAAATTTATCGGCATTTCGAAATTGAATATTGTCCCTGTCCCTAAAAATGTGCAAAACGGGCAATCCTTCGTTCGGGTAACCGTGTTATTAAATTTCTATTCTATGCTCTAAAGCCCATGATTATTACTGGTGGAAAATTAAGAAGTCGGAAACTAAGACCGATCCGGGGCTCCTCGCTCCGCCCCACCTCGAATAAGGTGAAACAGGCAATTTTTAACGTCTTGGGAAGTCAGCTAAGCGGGGCAAAAGTTTTAGACTTATTTGCAGGCACGGGTAGTTTGGGAATTGAGGCCCTGAGTCGGGGAGCTGAGTTTTGTACTTTTATTGACAATAGTTCTCAGTCTCTAAATTTAATCCAAAAAAATCTAGAACACCTTGATCTTTTCCGAAACGCTCGGACTTTTCTAACCGATCTTCATAAACCGTTTAGGTCTCTATTTGCTGAACAAAAATTCGACTTGATTTTTGCTGACCCCCCTTACCATCTCGAAATCCCTGATTACTTTTTCATGGAAGTACGGTCCTTGCTCAACTCAATGGGGATTCTTGTATTTGAATATAGTCGCCGTAATTTTCCTCGCTATGGGGATCAACGCTTCAACTGCTGGAAAAAAAAATTATACGGAGACACAGGAATTCTTTTTTTAAATTCACCTGTTTTGACGTAAGAAATAGTATGAATTCAAAAACCGCTATTTATCCCGGCACTTTTGATCCAATTACCTTTGGGCATATTGATCTCATTCAGCGTGCTTTGAAATTATTCCCTCGGGTTCATATCCTAGTTGCAAAAAACACGCAAAAACTTCCTCTCTTTACGGTTCAGGAAAGAATGGCGTTGATCCGCCGTTCTCTCAAAAATGAAAAAAAAATCATGATCTCCAGTTTTGCAGGATTAACGGTTGATTTCGCCGTACAGCAAAATTGCTCGGTCATTATTCGGGGGCTGAGAGTGATTTCGGACTTTGAACACGAATTTCAAATGGCGCTCACGAATCGACACCTGAACCAGCATATCGAAACTGTTTTTCTGATGCCCAATGAAAAATATGCCTATCTTAATTCGACCATTGTTAAAGAAATTATTCGGGTCGGTGGCAAAGTAGATAGTTTTGTTCCTCCGCCGGTACTCGCAGCCTTATTAAAAAAATATAAAAAAAAATTTAGGCCCAAAGTGACTAGATGAAAATGCAATATTCGCAAAACTATGGTTCTTGGGGAATCGGTGGTGTTTTATCTCCACTTGTTAAAAAATTAATTTTAATCAACGTCTCGGTCTTTGTCTTACAATGGATCATCGGAATGCGTTTCCCCGTGCTTCATTTTTTTGGATTGGTCCCGGCCAATCTTTATGGCCAATGGATGATTTGGCAACCGCTGACCTACATGTTCTTGCATGGTAGCGTTTGGCATCTCTTTTTTAACATGCTCTCACTTTGGATGTTTGGAGGCGAAATCGAAGAATTATGGGGGAACCGAAAATTTTTGATCTATTACCTGGTTTGTGGAATTGGCGCCGGACTTTGCAGTTCTTGGGTACAAGATGGGGTTATTATTGGAGCCTCGGGCGCTATTTATGGTGTCTTAGTCGCCTTTGCTGTACTCTTTCCAGATCGGGTAATCACCCTCCTGCTATTCTTCGTTTTCCCTGTTAATCTGAAGGCCAAGCAATTCGTCCTGATTTTTATAGCCATCGCTTTTCTTTCAGCGATCAGTTCCAGCAACGATCATGTTGCTCATATCGCCCACCTCAGCGGAGCAGCGATAGGTTATCTATTGATCCGCTATGAAAATCGTTTTTCCAGTTTCTGGAAAAAAGGATCTTCCCTATCGGACTGGTCCTTTTCAGATCATAGAAGTCTGTTATCCTCAAAAGATCGGTCCTCAGAAAACCCTGAAACGTATTATCAAGAAACGATTGACCCTTTATTAGAAAAAATTTCCAAACAGGGTTTGTCAAGCCTTTCTAAGGAGGAACTCCGGAAGCTGGAAAAGGCCAAAAATCTAAAACGGCGCATAAAGCAGCAAAAAATCGTTAACTTGGATGCTTACAATAAATTCGATAAATAATATCTTCCGTATCAGCGTTAACGGATAAACGGAATTAAAATCTGACCGAGAACCTTCTATTCTTTAAACATCCGGCCTACTTTGTTTGGTTTTCAGAATGCGGACTGCTTATCAACAAAACGAATGGTTCCCTCTTAAAGGAATCCCCATTTTTCTTTTCTCTCCAATATTCTTGACCCTTTTGAATGTAACAATCGTCTTTGCGGGAAATCAATCTCTCACAGTCGAAGGTTCTTCGGACTCTCTCAAAAATGATCTCGATCAGGACATCCGTGAAGCCGTGCTGGCTGCAAAAAAGCAGGTCTTGCGACAAGCCGATGTTTACTATGATTCAACCTATTTGAATGAAAAAATGTCACTCCTCGATCAAGAAAAAAAAACAAACAGTCTCTTCGTCGGTTTTGTTCTACCCGCTTATGATGTGAAACACCTCGGATATGAAGAAGGTAAGAATAACTTTAAAGTTAAATTCACAAGTAAAATTGTTACAGAATTCGATCAAGATCTTCCGGCCGCAAAGGCGATGATCGAGTTGGCTGACTCGCTGATTAAACGGCATCGCTATATTGCGGCGATTGATGTTTATAAAAAAACATTGGCCCGCTATCCGGAGAGTCGTGAGGTCCCCGAGGCTGTTGACAAACTGATTCAATGTGGGATTATTGCTAATTTTACCCGTTTTACTCCTTATATTTTTAATAAATATAAAAATCACTTAAAAGGTCACCCCAATTTTCTCAAGTGGGAGAGCGAAATTAAGCAGATGTTGTCTCAAGAAGCAAAGACCCTCACTGATCAGCAGGAACGGATCAAAACCGATATTCAGAAAGAACTGGAAAAACGCCGCAAAAGGAGAGAGTACTTAAAACAATTGAATCAAAATTCTCCGCCAGGGATGGCCGCTATCAGATCTGGCAAAAAAATATTCTATATGGATATCTATGAATATCCTAATCAAGCCGATAGTCTCCCTTTAATCAACAAGTCTTGGATCGAGGCCCAAAAACTCTGTTATCTCCAGAAAAAAAGACTTTGTTACGCCGAAGAATGGGTTCAAGCCTGTGTTGGTCTGGACTCTACACTCTACCCATATGGTAATCATTATGATGATAAAAAATGTAATGCCGCTGGAACCCAGGCAAGTCAAATTGCACCAGCCGGAATATTTTTTAATTGTCAAAGCAGTTTTGGCATTTATGACTTAAGTGGAAATGCCTGGGAATGGGTGACAGATTGGTCTAATTTCGAAAAAAAGCGCCGTCTTTTAAAAGGCGGGGGGGCCTCGGCCGGGGAGATCGCCAGCCGGTGTTCCCATTTGGGGAGTAGCGCTCCGCATCAAACGACTCCGACCATCGGCTTTCGTTGTTGTCAGGATGGGTTGGTAAAATAACATTTATTTGAAAAATAAATCTGTGCGTGCTATTTTAAACAAATGAATCTTTCCGAAGGAAAGAGGAGGACTTATTTTGTTTTCCAGAATTTTATGGGTGATTCGACTATGTTTTTTAGTCCTGTTATTCGGATTTGTAGCCGGCGCTCAGCCGGCAAAACAGGGATTGGATCGCTACATGGGATATAAAAACCCCGCTAAAAAAAAACTGATGGTTATGCAATTTGAGAGTCAAACCTTATCTATTTATGCGAATCAGTTGCTCACCGATCAATTTAAAAAAGAATTAAAAAACTACAGCCAATTTAAAATCGTTGATGTCAATGAAAAATGGCTGGAAGAAGAGGCAGCGACGCAGTACGATTCCGATTTGGACTATCTTATCAATTTAGGGAAGCAACTCAGTGTTTCGTATATCAGCAACGGAAACATTGAGTTAGATAATCAGCAATTCACCGTTCACGTTGAATTCATTGATGTTATTAACCGCACCATTGTATATAGTTCATCCAAAACTTGTAACTGTAATTTTGAAGAACTCTTACTCTTTACGATTCCAGAAATGACGAAAGAATTTGAGACAAAAGATCTTTCAATCCCGACCGAATGTCCTTCGGATATGATTTCAATCGCGCACGAAACCTTACAACTCGGCAGTACCGACGCATACGATGCGAATCCGTTGCATAACTCTGGAACAGGTCGTTTTTGCATGGATCGCTATGAATTTCCTAATAAAGTGAATGAATTCCCCGAAAATAATATTCCTTGGTTTGAGGCCAAAAAGAGGTGTATGGATCTGGGAAAGCGACTTTGTTCTGAAGTGGAGTGGGAATTGGCTTGCCGCGGAACCCCGCTCTGGAAATTTCCCTATGGACAGAACTATGACCATCGAAAATGTAATACCGGTACAAAAAAATTAGGACGCAGCGGGTCTTTTCCTCATTGCTCATCCTCCCACAAGATCTTTGATCTGTCTGGGAATGTCACCGAATGGACGGATTCCCGTTGGGATGCCAATATAAAAAATAAAGTAATCAGAGGCGGCTCTTGGATCAACAAAAACAAAGATACCAGTTGTACCTTACGCGTCTCCAGCAGTCCGGATATACAGAGCCCTGTGCTCGGATTCCGTTGTTGTAAATCACTGGCAAAATAACGCCATTTTTAATGGAATTAGACTAATGCCCATATTAAATCGTAGCTCTCTCTCCTTTAAAATCATTCTTCTCTATATTCTTCTCACCTTGGTGAATGTCTCTGTTTTTGTCTTACTGGTCTTTGAAAACCAATTAGATATCATTAACGAAAACGCGCTCCTGAAGAGTAGGGAGCAGGGAATTTTCTTTAAATCGCAGATTCAAGAAGTGACGACCAGCCATGAAATTTCCAATGAGATCTTAAAAAACATTGCTGAAAAACTTCAAAATGCCCAGATCAATATTTTTTCTCTCTTCTATGAAAACGGCAATATCCTTTATGAAACAGGCATTACTCCTAAACGCAAACAGAGTTCACCGGAAGAACGGGAGCTAATCATTAAATCTATTTATAAACGAAATTTTGAGAACAAAATCTTTTATCATAAGATCATCAGAAAAATAAAGTCGGTAAAACTGTATATCCCCATTGGTTATGGATCAAAAAATGAAAAAACGTTAGTCCTTAGTACCGAAATTTCTTTAAAAGAAATTGATCAACAGATGGGCTACCTCTACCGGCAATGTGTAGTCATTGCCATTCTTGTTGTCGTGATCCATCTCCTCTCTATTTTATTCCTCTCGAAAGTTATTATTCAACCAGTCAAGACTTTAACGCGCGTGACTAGAGAGGTAACCGGTGGAAAATTGAAAGTACGGGTTAACATTATCCGCGATGATGAAATTGGTCAACTCGCTAACGCCTTCAATGAAATGACTGTTTCGTTGCAACGGATGACGGATGAGGCTAAGGGTTCCAACCCCCTCTCAGGCCTCCCTGGCAATAATGCCATTGTCGAACAGATTAACAGCCGCTTAAAACACACTGACAAATTCGCAGTGATCTATAATGACCTGGATAATTTTAAGGCCTATAACGACCGCTATGGGTTTACTAAGGGGGATGAAGCAATCCTTTATACACGCGACTGTATGCTGCAGGCCATCAAAAAATTTGGAGATGAAACGACCTTCCTCGGCCATGAAGGCGGCGATGATTTCGTAATCATCACATCTTTTGAGACCTGGGAAAATATCTGTAAAGCCATCATTAGTTTTTTTGATAGAAACATTGAACAATTTTACAATGACACGGATGCCAAACGAGGGTACATTGAATCGCTCAATCGTCAGGGTCAAAAAATGCACTTCCCCTTAATGTCCATTTCCATCGCAGTTGTTTCGAATAAACTCCGTAGATTTAAAAACCATTTGGAAATGATCACCGTCGTAGCCGAAATGAAGAAAGTTGTGAAAGGTCGGGATGGAAGCTGCTATGCCATCGATCAACGGCGCGATGATCCTGCTTAAGCAATTTAGACGCGCTTATTCTTCTTTCGTATTTCCGGTTGTATCGTTCGATCTCAATGAGTGATAATAAAATGTAGGAAAGCACTCCTTTCAGTTAAAAATGGCCTTCAACATAAGAATCCCCTTTATCAAATCGCCTTGGCTCTCCCTGCTCGGATCGTTGGCTCTTGTCTTATTGCTAATTTTATTAAACCGCACTTTCATTGCTCTACGGTTGGTAGAACTTGATAACTCGCTGGAAACACTCTCTAAAATGCAAGACGTAAACCGCTCGATGGAAATCTTAGCTAAATTTGATATTATTCAAAACCGTTTAACCCGTTCCGACGAAAGCAACACCGATTACTTTATCGAATCCCAGGTGATGGCGGTCACTTCGGGAGATATGTTTACTGAAAAAAAACGAAAAAAAACGGCTCTCGAACCGTTGGCTGAAATTATATTCAAAACATTACGTCTCTTTATTGGGAAAAAAACGAATTATGAAATCATTGAGGAATACAAGAATCAGAATATTCAGATTGCTTATGTCTATGAGAGGAACAAACGATTTGCACCGGCGGTTTCCTATTACTTAAATGCCTTAAAAGAACTGAATGAAACCACCGGTAACCTCTATGCCTATATTCAACTGCACCTGGGCTACTGCTACGCATTGCAAGGAAACTTTAAGCAAGCGAATCAGGTCTTACAACTTATCATAAAAAATTATCCTGGTTCCGAACATTATTTTGTAGCTTCTAAAATGATTGAAACCGTTGAAAATCTGAGCAAAAAACTAAATCTATCCCAACAAAACAAGTCCGCCTCTCCTTTGGAAAAAGCCAGACAACTATTTTTTTTAATGGATTTCAACGGGGCGATCAGGATTTACGAAAATTTTTTAAAAACCAATCCGGATTCAAAACAGGCTGCCGAAGCCAAATTCTATATCGGTCGCAGCTATGAGGAACTGGGGGATTATCAACTCGCCTTAAATTCTTACCAAATCATTAAAAATAAATATGCGACAGGAAAATGGAGTGAGGAAGCCAAAAAAAGAACCTACATTATCTCCAAATTTTACAAATTGGATGACAAATCTGCGGAACTGGAATTGCACCAAATCCGTGATAATAGCTTTATTGAGCAGATTGACCGAATTTCGAAACTAAATAAGAAAAGCCGCTTGGATTCCTTGGTCCAAACCTTAATCATGGACACCGTTAAGTCAAATCAGGACAAAGA
>Ga0247727_10006757_pt1 | contig 22324 bp, 18 predicted proteins | sample WisWelCaveWW1625_FD_202498 | JGI IMG/M metagenome (GOLD analysis project Ga0247727, IMG submission 202498) | Biofilm microbial communities from Wishing Well Cave, Virginia, United States - WW16-25 | ecosystem: Environmental > Aquatic > Deep subsurface > Groundwater > Cave microbial mat | place...
CCGCACGCCGGAGGATATTATTTTTTGCGAAAACGGCAAGATGAAAATTTATGATCATGAAGTCAAAGACATCAAAAGTTATGGCAAGCTCACGGTGCGCGAAGTTTTGAAAAACTCGAGCAACATCGGCGCCATCAAACTCGCGAATGTCCTGGGCAATGATAAACTCTATCAATATGCGAGAGATTTTGGTTTTGGCGTCGAGAGCCGTTTGAATTTGGACGGCGAAATTTCAGGCTCGCTCAAGCACCCGGTAAATTGGTCGGGAACGACGCGCGCCGCGATGGCCATGGGTTATGAAGTTTCGGTCACTGCGCTGCAGATGGTAATGGCTTATGGCGCTATCGCTAACGGTGGCCTATTGTTGGAACCGAAAATCATCGCCGGCATGATGGACGACGATAGCCGGATGCAGCGGCTGGATGAGCCTAAGGTCGTGCGCCGTGTTATCTCGACGAGCGTGGCGCGCACGCTTACAAGCATGTTAGAAAACGTCGTGGATGGCGGCAGCGGCAAAGAAGCGTTGATCGAAAACGTGAGCATCGCCGGAAAAACCGGCACGGCGCACAAGCCTCTCACGCACGGGTTGGGTTATGCGGCGAGTGACTACAACAGCTCGTTCATCGGGTTTTTCCCGGTCGACCGTCCGCGATACGTAGTTTTTGTTTTACTCGAAAACCCGCGCACGACGTACTGGGGCGGCATGGTGGCAGCGCCGACTTTTCGCCGTATTGCGCAAAGGCTTTTGAATCTGATGCCGGAAGATGAAACGAAGCTTCCGGAGAATTCGGAAACAACGGTGACTTTCGAGAAAACGATCGTGCCAGATTTGACCAATCGTCCGCGCGACGTTGCGGAAGAAATTTTGGATCACGTTGATCTGAAAGCAGAGTGGGAGGGCGACGGCGATTTCGTTTTAAATCAAACGCCGGTTGCCGGATCAGTCGTAGCCGGCGGCAGCAAGCTCACGCTCAATCTTTTTTACGCCGCGAAGAGCGCGTCGACGACGCGCATGCCCAGCGTCGTCGGGCTTTCTTTGCGCGAAGCATTGCGGCGTCTCTCCATTGCGGGAATTGAAGCCCGCGTACACGGCAGCGGCCGCGTCGTTCGGCAGACGCCATCGGCTGGCGCCGCAATTCGCGATGAGGCGCGTTGTTATATTGAATGCCAGCCGCAAAACGCAGCCATCAAAACTTCTATGGTCATGCAGTGATTCTGACGCTCAAAGAAATTCAAGCGGCAATTTCTCCGGCTGCGTTTGTCGGAGAGCCGTCGCGACACAGAATGTATCCCGCGGGAATCTCGACCGATTCGCGGCAGATTCGCAGCGGCGAATTGTTTGTGGCGTTGCGCGGCGAGAAATTCGACGGCCATGAATTTGTGCCGGCGATCCAATCGGCTGCGCTCGCGGCAATCGTCGAGGAATACTGGTTTGAAAAAATCAAACCATCTTCTGGAAATTTTTTGCTCGTCCATGATTCGCTACGCGCCTTGCAAAGTTGCGGTCGCGCCGTGCGCCGGTTCTGGCAAAAACCAGTCGTGGCAATCGGCGGCAGCAACGGCAAAACCACCACCAAAGAGTTGGTGTACGGAGTCCTGGCGCAAGCGTATCAAACACATCGCACGTTGGGAAATTTGAACAATCACATCGGCGTGCCGTTGACGCTGGCCGGTTTGCAAAATGAACATGCGTTTGCCGTCATCGAAGTCGGCACGAATCATTTTGGCGAAATTGCGCGGCTCTGCGAAATTGCCGAACCCAACTTTGGTTTAATCACCAACATTGGCCGCGAGCATCTCGAATACTTCGGAGACCTGGCCGGTGTTGCGCGCGCCGAGCTGGAGTTATTTGATTACTTGAAAGCGTACGGCGGCACTGCGCTGGTGAATATCGACGATCCGACTTTGCGCGCGCAAAAGTGGGACGACTTGCCGACGATCACTTACGGATTTTCCGAAGGCGCGCAGGTGCGCGGCGGGCAAGCCATGATTGGCGAAGACGGCTGTTCAACTTTTGCAGTTGAAGGAATCAGTATTCGCGTTCCGATTCCCGGCGCGCACAATACGCTCAATGCGTTGGCTGCTGTCGCAGTAGGTTTGCAATTCGGCGTGCCGTTGGAGCACGCGCGCATGGGCATCGAATCGTGCAAAGCGGTTTCGAAGCGCATGCAAGTGGAGCATATCGCGGGTCTAACTTTCATTAACGATGCATACAATGCCAATCCCGAATCGATGCGCGTCGCGCTTGATTCGCTGATGACGATGCCGTTGTCAAAGAGTGGTCGCCGCATTGCCGTTCTTGGCGATATGCTTGAGATGGGTGCTGCGGGGGAAGCAGCGCATCGCGAGATCGGGGAAAAGATCAATCAAATAAAAATTGATGCCGTGTTTACCTTTGGCCCGGCCAGCCGGCACATTGTTGAAGCGATTGATCCCAGGCGAATCTCCAAGATTGAACACTTTCAAGCCAAGCCTGATATCTGCAATGCTGTCAGCGAGTTTTTACGCAGCGGCGATGTCGTCCTTGTGAAAGGCAGCCGCGGCATGAAGATGGAAGAAGTCATCGAAGCATATCGTCGTTCATGTGTTGAAGAGAAATCAACGTGACAAAGGTTTGCGCTCTTCGTTTTACGCTCAACGCTCTACTTTGCACAGGGCAGGTCACAATCTAATAATGAGACCTTGACCATGTTCTATTATCTCTTTTACCCACTTAGCCGTTACGTCACCGGCTTCAATATTTTTCAATACATCTCCTTTCGCGCCGCCGCTGCTGCCGTAACCGCGCTGCTGTTCAGTTTTCTGGTCGGCCCAATCATCATTCGCAAGCTACGCGAAAAACAAATCGGTCAGGAGATTCGCAAAGAAGGACCGCAAACGCATCTCAAAAAAGCCGGCACGCCGACGATGGGCGGTTTGATCGTCTTGGCTGGAATAATTCTTCCGACCATCTTGTGGGCCAAAGTGTTGAATGAATATGTCTGGCTCGTGCTCCTCGCGACGATCTGGATGGGCGCGGTTGGATTTCTTGATGATTACTTGAAGGTCGTGAAAAAATATCCGAAGGGCTTGATTGGGCGTTACAAGATGATTGGTCAAATTCTTTTGGGACTGGTCGTCGGCGCGATCATTTATCTTTCGCCGCAGTTCGAGGGCATCGCGACACTAACAACAATGCCTTTCTTGAAAAACTATGAATTCGATTTTGGCGTGTTCTACATTCCGGCCGTCATCTTTGTGATTACGGCGACCTCGAATTCCGTGAATATGTCCGACGGCCTCGATGGTTTGGCAATCGGCCTGGTTGCTATTTCTGCTGCCGCTTGGGCGGCGATCTGTTACATCTCCGGCCGCGTCGATTTCAGCGATTATCTCAACATTCTTTATCTGCCAGGCGCGGGCGAGCTGACGATTTTCTGCGCTGCGTTGATCGGCGCATCTCTGGGTTTCCTTTGGTACAATACGCATCCGGCGCAAGTCTTCATGGGCGATACCGGCTCACTGGCTTTGGGTGCGGCGCTTGGAACTATCGCTATCGTCGTTAAAAAAGAATTGCTGCTCGTCATCATCGGCGGCGTGTTTGTCGCGGAGAGTTTGTCGGTCATTTTACAAGTTGCTTATTTCAAACACACCGGCGGCAAAAGAATTTTTAAGATGGCGCCGTTGCACCATCATTTTGAGCTGAAAGGCTGGTCCGAGCCGCAAGTCGTCGTGCGTTTTTGGATCGTCGCCGTGTTGCTCGCGCTGTTAAGCCTAACGACTTTCAAGGTAAGATAATGCAACAGGCGCGGCCACAGGTCGATTTTCTTCTGCTGGCCATTGTGCTGGTGCTGCTGCTCTTTGGAATCAGCTTCATTTATACAGCGAGCGCGACGCGCGCCGAACGCGACTACGACGACTCGGCATTTTTTCTGAAGCGACAACTCATGAACGCCGCTATTGCGTTGACGGTGATGTTCATTGCCATGCGCATCGATTATCATTTTTACTTTCGTTATGCGACAGTGGGATACGGCCTTGCAGTGATTCTTCTCATTGCAGTCTTGCTCGCGCCGCCGAGTTGGATCGTGCGCGGCAGCCGCCGATGGATTATGCTCGGCGACATGCAATTTCAACCTTCGGAATTGGCCAAGTACGCGATGATCTTTTATCTGAGCGCAAATTTGTCGAGCAAGAAATTCGACATTCAGAATTTTAGGGACGGTCTCTTGCCCCAGTTGATCTTGATCGGCATCGTCGGCGCGCTCATCGCCGTTGAGCCTGATCTCGGCAGCGCCGGACTTGTGATGGCCGTCGGAGTTACGATGCTACTGCTGGCGAATGCGCGATGGTCGCACTTGGCGCTGGTCGGCGGTGGAGCGCTGGCTGCGATCATTCCGTTCATCTTGAAAACGGCCTACCAACGCGAGCGGTTGATGAATTACGTCGCTTCGGTGTTTGGCGATTCGCAACCGCAGTGGCAGGTGAAGCAATCGTTGATTAGTCTGGGGACCGGCGGCATCCTCGGCGTCGGCCTCGGGCAAAGCCGCCAGCGTCTGCTCTTCCTGCCGGATCCGCACACGGATTTTATTCTGGCGATCATCGGCGAGGAGCTGGGTTTGATCGGCACGATAGTAGTCGTTTTGCTTTTCATCGGTTTTGTCATTCGCGGTTTTCAAATTGCAGGGCGCGGGCCGGATCGCGCCGGACAACTTTTGGCAGCGGGAATTACCGTGTGCATCGGTTTATATGCTTTCGTCAATGCCGGGGTGGTGATGAATCTTTTGCCGACCACCGGCGTGCCTTTGCCGCTTGTCAGTTATGGCGGCTCGGCCTTGTTGTTGAATCTCTTCGGCGTCGGTGTTCTTCTGAACATTGCCGGTCAGGCTAAAAAAGCAACGCTACGGCCGGTGAGCAATTTTAGAAATGGACAGCGATTCAGTCGTGGCTATTGAGAAGGCAAGAGAGTTCAGCGTCGTCTTTGCCGGCGGCGGCACCGGCGGGCATCTTTACCCGGCGGTTGCGCTGGCCGAGGCTTTCCAAAAGCGCGACATAAAATTTTCCTGCGTGTTCATCGGCACGACTTACGGCATTGAAGCGCGCGTTATTCCGTCACTTGGTTACAAGTTACATATCGTGTGGATGCGCGGATTGCTGCGAAAATTGACCTTGGCAAATTTGCTGTTTCCAGTGCGACTCTTGGTTTCGACAATACAATGCGCCCTGCTCTTTGGAAAATTCAAACCGCACGTCGTCATCGGCACCGGCGGTTATGTCAGCGGCCCGGGGTTGATGGCGGCCAGGTGGCGTAAGATTCCTCACGTGGTGCAGGAGCAGAACAGTTTTCCGGGCCTGGCCACGCGCAAGTCGAGCAAAAAAGCGGCGGCGATTTTTTTGACCTTCGAAGAGAGCAAAAAATTTTTTCCAAAGACGGCGAATGTGAAAGTCGTCGGCAATCCGGTGCGCGGCAGTTTGCAAAAGGCCACGCGTGAAGAGGCGATGCGGGAATGGAATTTGAGCGCGAAAGCTACAACCCTGTTCGTATTTGGCGGCAGCCAAGGCGCGCGGCGCATAAATCAAATAGTTTTAGAAATATTGCCGAAGCTGCAAGAAATCAGATCGCTGCAAATTCTCTGGGCGACCGGCCCGGCAAGTTTTGATGAAATAAAAAACCAAAGCAAGGATTATCCGGCGGTTCGACTCGTGCCCTACATCGAAAAAATGTCGCTGGCTTATGCCGCGGCGGATTTTGTGATTTGCCGTTCCGGCGCCTCAACGTTGGCGGAGTTGGCGTTGTGCGGTTTGCCGAGTATTTTGATTCCGTTTCCGTTTGCCACCGCCGATCATCAAACCTTCAATGCGGCGGCGGTTGAAAGCGCAGGAGCAGCGATGATGATTCCCGAAAAAAATTTGACGACTGATCTGTTGCTTAAAAAAATTCATGAGTTGATGGATTCTCCTCAACAAAGAAAAAAGATGGCGGCAGCGGCACAGTCTTTGGCGAAGCCTCGCGCCGCGGACGATATTGTGGATTTTTGTTTATCGTTAACTCACTGACCGGTCGGTGACTGAATTAGTCTGCAAAATTTGAAAATAGGTTTTTCGATTTATTTGGCAATCGACCGGTCAGTGACAACAAGGATCGATTTATGGCAGTTCGTCGTTACGGCAAAATGTTTTTCTTCTCGACGGCCTTCATGCTTGCGAGCTTGCACATTGCCGGTTGGATGGGAAACGACCGCTCGTTCTCCATTCAACGCGTGGAAGTGATCGGCTGCGAAATCTTGCAGCCCGAAGACATCGTGAAAGCCGCCAACATTCCGCTATCCACGCCGATCATGCAGCTCGACTTGCGCGCGGTGCAACAACGCATCGAGCAAATGCCGATGGTGAAAAGCGTCTCTCTCGCTCGTCAGTTTCCGTCGACGATTGCGATTCGCATCGAAGAAGTTCGGCCAATCGCACTCTTGAACAATGATGGTTTGCATCCCGTCGATGAGCGTGGCAACATTTTGCCCATACCGCATCGTTTCAAAATTCTCGATCTTCCAGTGCTCAGCGGCTCGGTGTTCATGACGAAGACAAAGGTCTCGCGGCTGAATCACAATGGCTTGGCGAGTATTGATTATCTCGCGGCACTGCGAAAATATAATAGCGCGCTCTATCACGATATTTCTGAAGCAAGGCTCGATAACCGAGGCGGACTCGTTCTTTATCTCATGGAAGAAGGCGTCCCGGTTTTGATGGGCCATGAGCAGTGGCTGGAAAAATCCGAACGGCTTACAGTGGTCATGCTGCATTTGAAAACTCAATCCGGCCAATTGAAAGTCGCGGAATTCGATTTGCGATTTTCCGGACAGGTGATCGCGAGGAATAAAACGTAACCCGTAAAGCGTAATGCGTAACAAGAAGACCACATGCTCTGCTTTTTACGCATTACGTTTTACGGATTACTCTCACCCCCACGCAAGGAGTTCGAATCATGATTCTCGATTACATTTGCGCGCTCGACATTGGCACGACGAAAATTTGCGCGCTGATCGCCGAAGTGGAGCAACGGAGCAACGGCTCTGAAAACAGCCATGGCGAGCTTAAAATCATCGGCGTCGGCAGCGCGCCGTCGGAGGGCTTGCGCCGGGGCGTGGTCATCAACCTCGAGCGCACGGTCAGCTCGATCATGCGCGCCAAAGAAGAGGCCGAGCGAATGGCCGGCGTTGAAATCCAGGCGGTTTATGCCGGCATCGCTGGCGACCATATTCGCAGCGTCAACGGCCGCGGCGTGGTGGCGGTTTCCGGAGAAGATCACATCATCAGTCAGGACGATAAACGCCGCGTCATTGAAGCGGCGAAAGCCGTGGCGCTGCCGTTCGATCGCGAGATCATTCACATCCTGCCGCAAGAGTTCATCGTCGATGATCAGCGCGGCATCGACGATCCGGTGGGCATGAGCGGCGTTCGCCTCGAGGCCGAAGTACACATCGTCACCGGCGCGGTGACTTCGGCGCAAAATATTTGCCGCTGCATCGAGCGCGCCGGCATGGGCGTGCAGGATTTGGTGCTCGAGCCGCTGGCTTCGAGTTATGCGGTGCTCAGCGATGATGAAAAAAATCTCGGCGTCGTCGTGCTCGACCTCGGCGGCGGCACCACCGACATCGCGATGTTTTATGAAGGCAACATTCGCCATACGGCCATCGTCGGCCTCGGCGGCAGGAGCATCACCAACGACTTGGCGCACGGCCTGCGCACGCCGCTCGAACAGGCGGAGCAGATCAAAATCACCCAGGGCTGCGCCATGCACCGCGACGGGGAGCGCGAGGAATTTGTCGAAGTTCCCGGCGTCGGCGGCCGTCCGGCGCGGCGTATTTCCAAGAACCTGTTGGTGAATGTCATTCAACCTCGGGTCGAGGAGATTTTGACGCTGGCTTATGAAGAAATCAAGAAATCCGATTACGCCAATTTGATGACGGCCGGAGCGGTATTGACCGGTGGCTGCGCGATGTTGCCCGGGCTCGTCGAGCTCGCTGAAAATATTTTCAACATGCCGGCAAAGCTCGGCGTGCCGTCGATCATTCACACGGTGAGTCACGATGTCAACAAACCGAGCCACGCGACGGGCGTCGGACTCTTGCTTTACGGCTTTCACCACAAAACTGAAATCGAAGGATTGCTCGGTGAAAGCGAGTCGCACGTTTTCGACAAGATTGCCGATCGAATGCGCCGGTGGTTTGGCGCTGCGGCAAAAATATAAGAGGGCGGAAATTTTTTTGATCACGCTAGACAATGCTGGACTTTAAGAAAGGAGTCCCTTATGCATCTGCGGTTTAATTTCGACGAAAACAGCATCTCTGCCGCGCGCATGAAAGTGGTGGGGGTGGGCGGCGCCGGGTGTAACGCGGTGAACCGCATGATCGAAGCCAATCTGAAAGGCATCGAGTTTCTCTCCATCAACACCGACTTACAGGCGCTGGGGTTGAGCAAGTCAACCATTCGTATGCAAATTGGCAAGAATCTTACTCGCGGCCTGGGCGCCGGCGCTGATCCGGAGATCGGTCGGCGCGCCATCGAAGAAGACAAGCAAGCGGTTGCCGAAGCGCTGGAAGATACCGACATGGTGTTCGTCACCTGCGGCATGGGCGGCGGAACGGGAACCGGCGCCGCGCCAATCGTGGCGGAGATCGCCAAAGACATGGGCGCGCTGACCGTCGGCGTGGTCACCAAGCCGTTTCTCTTTGAAGGCAACAAGCGCATTCGCCGCGCCGAAGAAGGCTTGATGGAGATCAAAGAACGCGTTGATACGTTGATCGTCATTCCCAACCAACGCTTGCTCTCCGTCGTTCCAAAGGGCACGCCGCTGATTGAAGCTTTTCGCCAGGCGGATGACGTGCTGCTTCATGCGACGCGCGGCATCTCGGATTTGATTTCCGTGCCAGGGTTAATCAACCTCGACTTTGCCGACGTGAAAACCATCATGGCGGAAATGGGCGATGCGCTAATGGGCTCTGGCACGGCAACCGGCGAAGGCCGCGCCGTGCAAGCAGCGCAGGCGGCGATCAGCAGTCCGCTGCTGGAGGATGTTTCCATCAACGGCGCAATGGGCGTGCTGGTCAACATCACCGGCGGCGAGAATATGTCGTTGCACGAAGTGAACGACGCGACCACGGTGATTTGCGAAGCTGCCGGCGCCGACGCCAACATTATTTTCGGCGCGGTCATCGATCCGGCGATGGGCAACAACATGCGCGTCACCGTGATCGCCACCGGCTTCCATAGCAATGGCCGCAACGCCAGTGCGCTGCGCAATCCGCGCGCGATGCGATTTTTGGACAACCATCTCAACGAGCTTGACGTGCCGGCGTATCAGCGTCGCTCGACCAATGGCCACAATGAGCCGGTGATTCGTCCGTTTGAAGATGATGCTCGCCTCGAGGCTGTGCCTGCGAGTGTTCAGTCTGATGATTATGAAGTGCCGGCGTTTTTGCGGAAGCGTCAGGCGGTTTGATAATTCTTTAAGACTTTAACCCTGCTCTCGTGCTTGGCGGGCAGGGTATCATGAAGGGCATCCCATGTATGTTGTGGGATGCCTTTCTTTTTTGTCAACTTCGTTTGTGATTTTGCGATGACCAACTCTCAGAATTTCTAATCAACTGGGCATACTCTGGGCTGCTATCGAGCACCGCGACGGCGATGATGATGAAGATGACGACTAAGTGAACTCTGGCGAAGTTGGGCTTGGACTTGAAGGGTTGAAGAATTTTCAAATTGTCTTATGCTCCAGCCTGACTCTCGCTGTGTACGGCTTCGCTAACTTCATCCAATCTCCCTCACCCACCCAAATCGATCTTCGAGCAATTGCAGTTGAATACCCACGAGCAAATCCCACAACCTTCGGGTCTTGATATTTTTTTCCTGGGAGAAGCGGCGGTATTTTCCCTTGTAGTAAAGCTCGGCAATCGGTGTGATGATCGCCGCGTTGCCGGTGCAAAACGCCTCGGCGATGCGTTTCTCGTCCATCACTTCGTCGATGGGGAGAGGTCTGGTTTCCACGCGCCAACCTTCGCTTTTGGCCAGCGTCATCAACGAATCGCCGGTGTTGCCGGGCAGAATGGAATCGGATTCTGGCGCCACGAGCGTGCCGTCGTCGGTGACTGCCATGAAATTGGCGCCGGAAAATTCTTCAACAAATTTATTCTTGACCGCATCCAGATAAAGGATGTCGTGAAAGGGTTGATCGCTGACTTTCACCGGCTTGCCATCGATCCAATCAAAACCATGTTTCGCGAGATAGGTGGGCAGCAATCCCGACGCATAGTTGCCAATGGCTTTCACATTGCCGATGCCGCCCGGGGCAGCGCGATGAAAGGAGGTTGTCACCAGGACGCGCAAGCCGGTGATCGGCCAGTAGACGTGCACCGGAGAAACAAAAACCATGAAGAGATGATCTTTGGCCGGTTTGACGCCCAACTCCGGGCCATGCCCAAACAACAGCGGGCGCACATAAGCGCATTTCGGGTCGCGGGATTCCCAGAACCAGTCTTCGCGGCGGAAGGCTGGAATGAATTCACGATTCGCCAGAGTCGTTTGCGTCACGGCGTCCACAAACATGTCCACCGGAACTTTAGGCAAGAGCAAGCGGCTTGCCGTGCGTTGCATGCGTTTGGCGTTCATCTCCGGCCGGAAGAGAACGATTCTGCCCTTCGCCGAGATCATGGCTTTGGTTCCCTCGAACGTTGCCGGCGCATAATGCAAAGTACAGGTCGCCGGATGGAGGGAGAGGTTGGTGAGATCGGTTATCGGGCCGCCGGGCAATTTCCGCCAGCCGGTCTCCTCATAAGCGTCCGAATAATATTTTTCGTAGCCGATCTCAAAACAACGGCCGGGCCAATGTTTTTTGGGATTGGCGACATCGCTGGTTTGGTGATAAGCGAGGTAGAGCTTGGCGGTTTGATAAATATCGAAACGGAGGTGTTGAAAATCAGGCAGCTCAAGAGAGCGGAAGGGAACTTGAATAACGGAGGGTTTCGTGGCGTCAGGAGTGAGGGTTGCATCGCTGAGCGGTAGCATGATTGGCCTCAAGTTTTGTTGCGCAATGGCTTGGCGCTTTCCACATTGTGGCGACGCTTCTTGCAGAAAAACGTAGCTTCTGATTGATTGATTGATTTTGGCATCGTTCATGATGTTTTGGATAAACTTTTTCAAGAATTCACTTCACAATCCAAAAGGATGCAAGCACGCGATCACATCTTTATGAACTCCACGCGGCGATTCATCTCCCATCCATCCGGCGTTTCGGTTGGGCCGATTGGCTTGCCGGAGCCCCACGCTTTGGTTTCCAAGCGGTCTTTCGTGAGGGTGAATGTGTCCATCAAATACTCTTTCAACGCTTCGGCGCGATCTTGCGACAGCCGCATATTGTCGGAATCGTCTTCTTGATCGTTCGAATGATCTTCGATCCGGATATTCAGACGCGAATCTTTCTTCATCAGCTCGCCGAGCTCCTGCAACGTGGCGTAAGATTCGCCGCGAAGGGTGGCGGCGCCGAAATCGAAATAGACGCCGTAGCACACCCAGCGATGGTTTTCATAAAGAAGCTCTTGCGGTGTGCCGCTTTTTTGGGTGATGCGAAAATCCGTGAACATGGCTTGGTTCTCTTGCGCACCTTCGGAGGCGAACATGCCAACGCGCACCGACGCTGGTTTGAAGCCGGCTGTTGCTGCGTCGATGATCCGCTGTTTACCGATGTAGCATTTGAACCTGGTGTCTTGAAACAGGATGGCGATGCGTTGATTGCCTTCGACGTTCTGCTCGAATGAAGAGGCCGCGCCCGACGGGGCCATGAAGTTTGCAGCGCGCGAGTCGAAAGAGAATTCTGCCTGTTGCTTTTTGGCAGCGTCGAAAAAAGCCACGACCCAATGGCCGGGCTTGCCGTCTCGCAAAATATTGGCGGTGAACTCCACGGCAAACGCCGCCGGCAGCGCCGATTCCATGTAGGGGTCGACTTCGCTGTCTTCCGAGGCGACCAACCAACTGCGATCATTGACATCGACGACCGTGCACTCGCCGGTGATTTGATCCCACACTTCCGGAAACGCGCCAACCTCGTCGGCGGAGAAGTCGTCGTAAAAAATCACCGTGTCGCCGGGCGTGAAATCGTAATTCTGCAACGCAGTGAAGTTGTTCTGGTTCTGAGCGAGAACGTTGCTTGAAGCCAGGGTTATAACGCAGGCCAGCGAGAAAAAAATAATCTGCCATTTCATATCTTTGCGATTCTTCCTACAATTCATAGGTTTCTCCATCTATCAGTTTAATCCGTTAAATCCGTTTACAAACAGATTCTTTAAGGTTCCAGTGCCGGCGAATAGGTGAGAATGAATTCCAAAAACTTCGACACCTCGATCATATCCTTACCGACGAAGCGAACGGTATGCGAATCGGTGCGCTCGACGATTGAGAGGTAACTGAGAACTTCGGAAGGGCGATAATTCTTGAAGCGAACCTCGAGTTGTAGCGGCGCTTTGGGTTTGTACGGTTTGAACTCGCCTCTGCGAGAGATTGCTTTTCTGACTTTTTCTCCAATCAAGGAGTAAGCCGCCTCCGGCATCATGGTTTTGGCGGAATGAAAGCCGGAAGCCCACTTCACCACGGCGCCCTCGATATTTCCCAGCAGCGCGCCGCCTTCTTTGATGATTGCATCATCGCCGGAGATCATGATCACCGGCACGTTGAAGTGACCGGCAATCGCGGCGTTGATGCCGGCCTCGGACATCGGTAGACCGTTGAGGCGCACTTCGGCGAGCCGCGCGCTGGAGAAGCTATGGGCGCGAATCCCTTCCATGTTCGAAGTGCTGGTGTGGTAACCGATGAAGATCACGCCGTCGAACGTTTCGTCGATGCCCTGCATCATCATCAAGGGCCGCGGCCACGAGCGGATGAGCATGACGTCCTTGGGCAATTTTTCGAGCAACAAGTTTTGGCCGTTGCCATGGGAATCGCTGATGACGATTTCTGTTGCGCCGGCCGCGCGCGCCGCATCGATGGCGGCATTGACTTCGGCGGTCATGAACTCGCGAAAGCGGTTGTACTCAAAACCTTCCGGCCCCAATTGCGCATCGGATACAACGCCGACCACGCCTTCCATGTCAGCGGAAATGTAGATTTTTAGTTTTTCTTGGGCATGAATCAGATGGATAGAGTCAAAAATCAAGATAAAGAGTGTTAAGCGGAGGATGGAAAATCTCATCAAGAGTCTCCTCATTTTCAGCCCGCGAAACACACCAAAAGACGCGAAAAGATTCATGGTTTTCTTTCGTGTTTTTTGCGTATTTCGTGGGTAAAATACAGAGCAAGGATAGAAAGTTTTATCAGACTAATCGGTTGATCACGAGCATCCTTATCGAACCACGACCAGCTTTCGAGCTTGGCGCTGTGCGCCAGCGGCCAATTGATAAAAATAGATTCCACCCGGAACCGCCTCGCCTTTTTCATTTCGACCGTCCCAGGAAATTTTGAAATATCCTGCTGTTTGTTTCCCGATGGAGAGACGGCGCACTTCCTGGCCGAGCAGATTGAAGATGCGCAGATTGACTTCGACTTCGGCAAGTTCCGTAAGCTCATATTGGATTAACGTGCCCACCGTCGTATTAGATAATGAAAATGGATTCGGGTAGTTTTGCGAGAGCACGAAGCGCTCCGGCGCTGCGATCATCACCTGGCGCGCTTCGGTTATTTCAAACGCCCCGTCGGTGTCGATTTGCCGCAGGCGATAAAAATATTTGCCGGGTTGCACATCGTTATCGGCGAAGCGATAACTTTGCGGCGTCGTGGTCGTGCCGTGACCTGCTACGAAGCCGAGGCTTTGCCATTCTTCTGCACCGATCCGACGCTCGATTGCAAATCCGAGATTGTTGGTTTCCGAAGCCGTCTGCCATTGCAATACTGCGCGATTTCTTTCAGCGGCTGCGGTGAAAGAGACAAGCTCAACCGGCACGACGTACGATTGCGCGTTGATATTCACCAGCAATGGCTGCAACGCCTGGTCATGCAGCGTTTTTCCGACCTCGGCCGGCAAATCCTTGGCGAGCATGTAATTCGTCAACGCCAACGGGAAAGTGCCGCTGATATTGGTTCCGGTAATCCATAGGCCGCTCTCGCCAAAGGATCCTGCTGCACCCGTGTCCGGCGTATTGTCGTTCGTACCGGCGGTTCGATTATCCCGATAATAAAATCTTTGAGCGCTTCCCAAGCCCGAAGGTAGTGAAAACAAACCGACGAAAGAACCGTGCGCGCTGCTCAACATGTACCAGTTCAATCCGGGAGAATTGACCACGGCGATCTCGCCGCTGGTGAGCGCATCGTCAACGCCGTCGGCGGTGATGTCTCTCGTCAGGTTTTGATTGTACCACTTCGCGCCGCTGATGTTCGAATCAAAATCAAACGATTGGCGCAACAATGCAACGCCGGAAATGCCGGTGAGATTGATCGCCGCGCTAAAGACGACCGAGCTGCGATAGTATTTGAACAAGAAGGGAACGATGAACGGACTCGAGCCAAACTGAATCTGCACCCGCAGCTCGCGGATCACTCGCACCCTGGCATCGCGCGCGCTGATACCGGAAAAGGTAAAGCTCTCTTCGGTGATGGGTACGGTGATGAAGCCAAGATTGATCAGCAGGCGCAGCTTCAGTTGATCCAGAAAATCCGCGCCGCTGCCGTTGGCGCCGACAGGGATGGCGAGAAAATTGTTGAAGCCCTTCGCATTGTGGCCTTCAACATATCCTTGAGCTTGGACGAGGTCTTCGCCGTTTCCAAGAGTCGCAGCGACATAATTCACGTAATCTTGCAACGTAGGCAAGGCACTCAGAGTTGGCGAGCGGTAGAGATAAACATATCCCTTGCTGCCTTGCGCCATTGGATCGATGACTTCGATTTCATAGCGCTCAAAACCGCGCGATGCCGCATCGTCGATCCAACCGGATGGCGGCGCTTGATCGCCGGCATCGCTGGCCATGAATGACAACTCATCCTTGTCATCAAGTAGGCCGTCGCCCGCGACGAAATATGTATTCTTTGTCAGGTCGTTCGGATCGGTCTCCACCTCGTCGATCTGCCAGGGAATCTGTTGCCAGATATTGCCGTTGCCATTATACTTGTAAAGGAAAAGGTTTTGGATCGGCGCAATATTATTTGAGAAATTGGGAAACGCGCCTCCCACTGAGACCTGCGGTTCATAAGGTCGATTGATGCTGCTTTGTGCGCGCAACACGGTTGAAGATGAAATCACTACTAAGCCAGCACTGAGAATGAACGCCCCTAACCTCTCAACTGCCTCGCGCGTGACGCGGGTTGTGAACGACATGGACAACCCTCCGGTTTGTTTAACAATACGGAAACTGACCGGTCAATCATAAAGTGATTGTGATACGATGATTCGATTCAGCTCTTTTTTTTAAGAAGTGACCGGTCAGTTTCTTGTAAATGTTAATTCGTCCCCTCTTCTTTCAACAAGAATTTCTCCCAGAACATCGACATCGCATTGAGATAATAATCACGATTGCTCTTTTTCTGAAAACCGTGGCCTTCGTCTTTTGCCAACAGATACCAAACTTGGCCGCTATTCTTGCGGACGGTGTCAACAATTTGCTGCGACTCGCCGGCAGGAACACGCGGATCGTTCGCGCCTTGCACGACAAACAGCGGCTTGGTGATTTTATGCGCATTGGTCGTAGGAGAGATGCGCGTTAAGAACTCACGCATTTTCGGATCGCGCTCGTCGCCGTACTCCACACGCCTCAAGTCGCGGCGATACTCCTGCGTGTTTTCCAAAAATGTCACAAAGTTGCTGATGCCGACGACATCGACGGCAGCGGCAAGTCGGTCGTTGAAATGTGTCATCGACGCCAGCACCATGTAACCGCCGTACGAACCGCCATAAACCGCAACGCGATCTTTATCAAGCTCCGGCTGTTGCGCGATCCAATCGAGCAATGCGCCGATGTCTTTGACCGACTCTTCACGCTTGAATCCATTATCAAGAGTGAGATACGTTTTTCCGTAACCCGAAGAGCCGCGCACGTTCGGCGCCAGCACCGCGATGCCCAACTCATTTACCCAATACTGATAGGTCGATGAGAAGCTAGGTAGCTCTTGTCCTTCGGGGCCGCCATGAATCGAAACAATAACGGGCATTTTGCCGGTGGCGTTTTTAGGTTTATAATAAAACGCGGGAATCATGCGCGATTGATTGCCGACTTTATCGAACGTTGAATAATGAATCAGAGTGGGAGAGACGAAGTTGGCAGTCTGTAATCCTCCGACCTCGCTGTAAGTCCAGCGCACCAGCTCGCGCGTCGCCAGCTTGATGGAATAAATATCTCCGGGTGTTTGCGAGGTGTTCAACGTCATCGCCAGTTCGCTGTCGTCTGGAGAGAATTTCAAACTGAAAACAAGGCCGATGGGAATTTCCGGCAGAGGGATTTCGGCCATCGTTTGCAAATCGATCACGCGCAGCTTGCCGATGCCGTCTTCGTTGGTGACATAGGCCAGCTTCTTGCCGTCGTTGGAGAGCGCAATATCATCAACATCCCAGGAAATATTTTGAGTGAGGATTGTTTTCTTTCCTGTGGCAAGCTCATAATAGGTGAGTTGTTGGAATTCGCCTGCCTCATCGGAAGTGTAATAGATGCCCGCGCCGTCTTTGCGCCACGCCGCCGAGCCGTAGGCGATTTTCTTATTCTTCTGCGGATTGATTTGCGTCAGCTTCTTGGTGACGACATCGCTCCAGTAGAGATACGATTCGTTGGCGGAGACATAGTGGCCAACGAGCAGCTTGCTGTTGTCCCGTGACCAATCCTGAGGGCCCCATGCACCTTGTGCTTCGACGAGCACATCCGAGACCCCGGGCTTATCAGCGCTCATCAGCCGGATGTCGGTGTCCTTGCCGTTTCGCAAGTTACTGGAGTAGGCGATCCATTTGCCGTCCTCCGACCACAGCGCGCCGGTGTTACGCGACTTGCCATCAGTGAGCATCGTGTACTTTCCGGCGTTCAGATCGAAGAAATAAGTTTGATAAAACTCCGCGCCGCCGGTGTCCATACTAAAAGTAAATCCTTGCCGATCTTTTCCGGGATAGTAGCGAGCGCCGCCAGCCGGTTCTTTGAAAAACGTGAGCTGCCGCCGCGCCCCGCCCGGATGATCAACGTAATGAAGTTGATTGGTCTCGCCAAAACGCGTCGAGATCAAAATCCCGCGGCCATCGGGATTCCAATCAAGAAAACCAGCGCTACGCACGTTTTGATATTGGTTCATGCGGTCGCTGACTTCTTTGGGAATGTCGGGGATGTTGTCGATGACGAGGTTGCCGACTTCGCGTGGCGGTGAGACGACTTGTTGCGCTTGGCCATTGAGGAAACTCAAAACAATGGCCAGCGAAATAATCAGAATAAAAGGAATCCGGCTACGCATTGCGATTCTCCTTAATGGTTCATTGTGATGAAAAGGGATTGTAATCTATTTTCTTTGCAAGGTCGGATGCATCATGGCCATGCAATATAGTGACTCAGGTTTCATCAAAGGTCCTCAATTTCTTGAATGAGGACCGGAAGGTTCGGCTTTTTGAAACTCAATTGAGGCGCGGGTATGCGATTGCGCTTGATCTCGGGTGGGACGTGTTTGTGATGGGGAAACGTTGAAGCTAACGTAGGATCATTTGGATGTGGAAAATCATCGTACCAAAATAATCGCTCTTCGTCACGGTAAACTTCGTATCCATACGAGGTGATCAAGCCCGCCTCGAAGTCTAATTCTTCTCGCATACGCAATCGGATGCCACTTAAAAACAAAACTTGGCCTTCAGCAACTCCTGTATAGGGACTATCAGACCAAACGGCTACCGTGGAACTTTCTATGTTGACGCGGTCAAACACCTCTGCAACAAAGCGGCTGTATGCAGCAAGCGACTTTAGATGATCGCCGCTCATCTTCAGTACGCAGGTTGATAGCGCAGCGTTTCACTCAACTCGCTCTGATGAAGCTTGGCGGTGTAGGTTTTTTTGCGTCGCTGCCAGGTCTCGTAAATCCCCTTCCAGCGACTGAAATCAGCGCGAGTTTCGTCGTAATCATCGAAGCGGGCGAGCTTGCCGTTCGTTAGCCCGGTATAAAAGTCTTCACTGAGAATGCCGTACTTCTCTTCGTAAAGTGTCAAGCGGCGTTCGAGCAGCTTCATCTCGATGACGAGTTCGTGAATCTCCATATGACTCTCCCAAGCTAAAACATCGTTGTGCTCGAAAATATAACACAGCGCATGAGAAAAGCAAACACATACTTCGATGAAAATTTTGACCAGTTTTCTTCTTGTTTTACTGACAGTCTTTGCCTTTTAGATTATTCAACAAAGCTCTGACGAACCGCATGAATAAAATCTGTGTAAGCCGGCGTAAATCCGGCGCTGCGCAGATCGGTGGCAATCTGCCCGCGATGATACGCCGAGTGCATGATGACGTGCTGCAAGATGTCTTCGACCGTACTCGCGAAGGATTCGCCTTTGGTGTTCATGTAAGAAATTTTTTCGGAGAGGGTTGTCGCGGTAAGCCCCAAGGTGTATTTCCTCCAGATTGCGGAAATGTCGTTGAGCTGTTTTTTGCATTGATCGAGTGTCAGCTCCGGCCATACGGGCAGGGCTTGTAGTTTTGCCTGATTCAATTCTATGCGATAAAACCAAAGCCACTCGGCGGCGACAATATGAGCCATGATCTTGAGTGCACGTGATGATGGAGTGCCGGCGTTTTTCAGCGAAGAGAACGCTTCGCGATTTGCCCAAACGTCGTAGGCGAAAAGACGGCGGAGGTGTTCAATGATGTCCATAGCTTTTTCACGCCCCCTCGATCTAGATTTTCCCTTCGTATAAATCCGCTACTGGGAAACACATCTCGTAATCATTCCAATCCAGATTGCCGTAAATAATTTTGAATTTTGTGAACTCGTTGGTATCAAGATATTTCTTGAATAAAGGATTTCGCGCATTCCGCAAAAATGATCCGAAGTCAACAATCTTATCTTTTCCATCATTAAACCAAAGACGGATACGGTAACCGCCAGCATACTCGGCGCGAATGATCTCGATGAGATCATTCTGCTCTGTCGATTCATAAGTTATTTTGATCTTACTCATTTAATTCTCCGATTGATTGTCTTGGGCTTAATTTGCTTGCCAAGCACAAAAAAGTCAATCCATTTTTGGACGATCTCGTCAGCGTGATGTGTCACCAATTTTCTGAAATCTGCAAGCTGCGCTTGCGGTAGGGTCTTCTTTCCACGTATTGTTTTAATACGAATCTCGATGACCTTGCCCCGCTCGACAATTATTTCTGCTTTTACTTCCGAATTCTGGTAACGCCCATGAACGTGAATTGGTTCATGTTCGTTTGCAAAGAAGAATATCACCAGGCCGAAGTACTCGTAGAGTTTTGGCATGTATTTCTTAATCACCCCTTCTTCGCCGTCATGCCCACCATCTCCCTCGCCAGCGCCAGCGTGCGATCAATCTCTTTCTCATTATTGTAAATGCACGTGCTCTGCCGCACGCCGTAGAGTTCGCCCATCGAGCGTGGACGCAGACGGCCTTTTTCCCAAAAGTAGTCCTGCATCTTGTCGCCATGCATGCCAGCCACGCCCCATGTGGTAATACCGGCGCACATCTCAGGATGAGTTGAGGAATGAATTTTTACGCCATCCATTTTTTGCAGACCGCTGCGCAGGTAATCGCCAAGTTGTTTGATGCGACCGATCCAACGATCTGCGTCGACGCGATTGAAGAAATCAATAGAGGCGTCGAAGCCGACAAGAAGCGAGAGATTTCCTGTGCCGCGTTGTTGCAGTCGAAGGCCAACGTCGGTTTGATCGTCCCACGCCGAGCTTGCCAAGACTGTCCAAATTTTTGGCGCGACTTCCTTGCGCACATAGAGGAGACCATTTCCCGCCGGCGCGAGGAGCCATTTGTGCGGGCTGGAGAAATACGCATCGCAGCTGAGGTCGCGAACATCAACTTTGATCTGTCCGACGGTCTGCGCGCCGTCGAGTACGGTAAAGATGTTATGCTCGCGCGCCAGCTCACAGATTTTTTTCACCGGCATCACCGTGCCGAATAACGAAACAATATGCGGCCAGGCAATGACTTTTGTGTGTGGGGTGATCGCATTCTTTATCATCGTGACAATTTCATCCGGATCATTCGCGGGAATCGGGAGCTTGATCGATTTCCAGACAATGCCGTCGCGCTTGATGCGAACTTCATAGCCACTCTTTCCGCCGGGATGTTCTTGATCGGTTTGAATGACTTCGTCACCGTGGCGCAAGTCCAAACCATGCGCGATGATGTTCATTCCCATCGTGGCGTTTTGCGTGAGCGCGACTTCATCGAAATCGCAATTGATGAGCTTGGCGAGTTTTTCGCGCAAAGGTTTTTCGGAGAAATAGCCGGTGAACCAATTTGGATGATCAGGCTTGTAATCCCACTCAGCCATCGTTGCGGCCAGCTCGCGCATGTTGTTAGCGACGGCATCGATCACGGGCTTCGGCGAAGCGCCCATCGTTCCAGTGTTGAAGAAAACTTCATCTTCGCGCAGATAAAATTGCTTGCGAATTTTTTCCCAGAAGCGCGGATCGTCGGCTTTGGGAAATTCATCAGGAACTGAGGTTGTTATGGGTTGAGAATTCGAGCGCGAGGGGAGAAATGGTAGTGCGAGAGAACCGGCAAGTGATTGCAAAAAGCGGCGACGCGAGGACATGGCTTGTTCCTCCATCATAAATGAGGTTGCTAAAAAATAAGCTGATAGGGTCCTTCATGCAATGTTGGGCGAAGCTTGACTTGCGTAGCGTAGTTAGCGAAGTCGGACTCACTACCGCTTTCGTTTGCCTCTTCGCCCCGGCCCGCCTCCGAGCTGCGACGGCTCACCGCCATTGATGCGGCGCGGAGGCGCAATCGCCCGAGCCAGCGGCACCACGGCAACCGGCTTGTCGATGGCAAACGCCGGCGGCGAAAAAATATAATACTTCGTGAATCCCCAATGCAAAATACTCACTGTTACTTTGACGATGCTCGTCAACGGCACGGCGATGATCATGCCGAAGATGCCGCCGAGATTGCCGCCGGCAATAATCGCCAGAATCACTACGACGGGATGCAGCTCTACGCTTTTGGAGACAACCAGTGGCTGTACGATGATATCGTCGATGATCTTGATCACGGCGAAGGCGAGAATGATGCTGGGCACGCCGGAGAAATCTCCGGTATCCATCACCGACACCAGGATCGCCGGAATGCCGCCGACCACCGGGCCAAGATAGGGAATCATATTGGCCAGCCCGGCCAGGACGCCTATGAAAATCGCATAGCGGACGTCCAAAATCAATAAAGCAATCGTGATCATGGTGCCGACGATGGCGGAATCCATAAGCTGGCCGCGGATGAAACGCCCGAGCTGCATGCTGATTTTGTGAATCAGACTCAAGGCCATTTCGAACCAGCGATTCGGCAGGCTTTGCACGATGAACTTCTTCAGCTCTCTGGACTCTTTAAGAAAGAAGAAAATGATGAACGGAATGATGATCATGTGGCCGAGAGCGCTGACCATGTGCGTTGCGCTTTCCACGCTTGTGCTCAAAAAACTTTTGGCGTAAGTCGATGCCTGCTCTGCCAAGCTCGTAAAGATATTTGTCTTTGCCAGGGACGGGAAGCTGGCTTCGAGATTCACGCGAAACTGATCGATGAGTTTTTGAGGATCCAGCGTATTCGTGCCGCTCAACATGTGCTGCATCTCCGTGGAAACCGTATCGCTGAGCAAAATGACGACCAGCACTATTGCGCCGATGATGGCGACGAAAAGCACGGATACGGCTATGGTGCGGTTCATGCCGTGATTTTCCATGGCATCAACCGCCGGTTCTAAGAGATAAGAAAGGAAAATCGCAATCACGATGGGCAGCATCAATTCTTGCAAATAAACCAATCCGACGACGATACCCACGAGCAGGAGAATGAAGCCGAGGAATTTGATCACGCGCCATATGCTGCGTTCGGATAGTTGCACAAAATATTGCTTGGAGAGTTCAGACATACGTGCCTTGCCTTATGTGATGATCGACGATGACGGGAACGACTTTATCTGTCTGCACGACTTGGAAATGCGCGGAAAATATAGCTCAAACGCTAACGAGAGTCAAGCGGTTTGTCGGAATCGAATTTTGATAAGACCTGTTCAATCGAGAAGTTGCATCTTGCCCTCGATCTGTTGATTTCTTATCTTGGCAACATAAAAAACAAAATGGCATTTGCAAAAATGACCTTGGACTTCCC
>Ga0247727_10006758_pt1 | contig 22320 bp, 20 predicted proteins | sample WisWelCaveWW1625_FD_202498 | JGI IMG/M metagenome (GOLD analysis project Ga0247727, IMG submission 202498) | Biofilm microbial communities from Wishing Well Cave, Virginia, United States - WW16-25 | ecosystem: Environmental > Aquatic > Deep subsurface > Groundwater > Cave microbial mat | place...
GGCCGGCACGCGGCAGCCGTCGAAGACGAGCTCGCCGGTCGTCGAGCCCGAGATCCCCATCTTCGGCTCCAGCCTGGCGACCTCGAAGCCGGGTGTGTCGGCCTCCACGAGGAAAGCGCTGATCCCCGCGTGCCCGGCCTCCGGGTCGGTCTTCGCAAACACCGTGTACAGATGTGCCACGCCCGCGTTCGTGATGAACCGCTTCGACCCATCCAGCACGTAGGCGTCGCCGTCGCGGCGAGCCGTCGTGCGCATGGCGGCCGAGTCGGACCCCGAACCCGCCTCCGTCAGCGCGTACGCGGCCAACCACTCCCCGGAGGCGCACCTCGGCAGGTATCGCGCCTGTTGTTCCGGCGAGCCGCCCAGCCTGAGCCCCAGAGAGCCCAGCCCCTGCACGGTCAGGATGAGCCCGCTCGTAGCGCAGACCTTTGACACCTCCTCGATCGCAACGAGCGCCAGCAGCGTCCCGGTGCCCGTGCCGCCGTGCTCCTCCTCGAACAGGAGCGCGAACAACCCGTGCTCGCGGTAGAGCTCCACGACGTCCCACGGGAACTCGTGCGACTCGTCGATCTCGGCTGCGCGCGGCCCGATCCGCTCTCGGGCGAGCGTCCGCACCAGCTCGCGGATCTCCCGCTGCTCGTCGCTGAGCGGGTCCCAGGGCACGGGTGGCCTACGACGCGGCGAGGAGCTCGGCCGGGACCAGCTTGCTGACCTCGACGACGCTGTCGACGGGAACGTTCGCGCGGCGGGCCGCAGCGATGATCGCGTCGGGTGACGGCGCCTCGTACAGGCAGTACGAGCGTCGACGATCGGCGGAAAGGAAGGAGAACAGCCAGCCGACCCCCTCGTCGGCGTTGACGTCCTCGATCAGCCTCACGTCGTCGGCCGTGAGATCCAGCTGCTCCGCAAACGTCCGCTCGATCACGTAGAGGGGCATGGGCGCCGATGGTATCGCGTCACGCGAGGCCGCGACGATGGGCGTACGTCGCCGCCTCGGTGCGGTTCGTGCAGGTGGTCTTCCTGAGGATGCTGCGCACATGGTTGGCGGCCGTGTGCTCCGAGATGAAGAGCTCGGCGCCGATCTCGCGATTCGACAACCCACGTGAGACGAGGCGGAGGATCTCCACCTCGCGCGTGGAGAGCCCATCCGGCCAAGCGGGCGTGCCGTCCGTCACCGCGCCGAGGGCGCCGACACGCGCGGTGAGTGCAGGCATACCCATCTCTGTTGCGAGCGCAAGCGCCTCGCGGAGAAGGCCGGCGGCGGCACCGCGGTCGTCGGGCCCCCCGCGGGCAAGGAGCATGCGACCGTATTCGTACTGCGTGTGCGCGAGCCAGGTGCGCGCGCCCAGATCGCGGTTGAGCCGAAGCGCCGATTCGAACTGGGCCTCCGCCCGTTCCCAGTCGCCGAGCACGGTCGCCAGCATGCCGAGGTAGCGGTCGGCCGCTCCATAGCACGACACGAAGTGTCCGACCTGAACGTTGGTGCCCTGGTACGGCTCGAGCTCGGGGTAGACGACGGCGGCCGTCTCCTCGTCACCGAGCATCGAGGCCGCGTCGGCGAGGTAGGTGAGCCCCGCCAGCCACAACGACTCCTTGAGCGCGCCGAGCCCCGCCGACCGCAGCCGGCCGAGCTCCCGGCGGGCCGCGTCCTCCATGCCAAGTGCTGCCAGCACGACCGCGAGGCCGGGTGCCCACGCCCCCGCGCGGTCCCCGGTCGCAAGAACGCGGACGACGGGGGCCAGCTCGGCGAGGCGCCCCTGCTCGCGGCGGATGCCGAACATCTGGATGCCGTGCACACCCGAGGCGTCGCGGCCGGTGAGGAGACGGCTCCACTCGTCCGACCGCAGCGCCGCCGCTTCTGCCCCCGCGAGGTCGCCGTCGCAGAGCGCGAGCGCGGACGCATAGTGCTCGGCGACATGGAGATAGAAGGGCTCGTGGAGCTTGCGCGCGAGGTCGAAGAGCCGGTCGAGCGTCTGGTGCGCTGTGGCGTGATCGCAGAGCGCGACGTACGACGGGACGAGCCAGGCGAGCGCCTCGGTGCGGATGGCGAGGTCACCGAGCTCCTCGCCGATCGCGTAGGCCTCGACGAGCATGCGGTTGACCTCGTCGTTCGACGTCACGCCGCGCGACCAGAAGGAGGCCGACAACACCAATCCCAGCGCTTCCCGGTCTCCTCGCGAGCGGGCCATCGTGATCGCCTCGTCGCGTGCGACCGCGGCGCGCGCGTACTCGCCCGTGAAGTCGAGTGCCCGGGCAAGCGCACCGAGGAGGCGGACCCGCAGCTCCGATGGCTCCGTGCCGATGAACCGCGCCGCCTCCTCGAGCAGCTCGATCGACCCCTCGCCGTGGATCCCGGGGCGCCAGCACGACTCTTCGAAGCCGATCGCAGCCCCCGCGAGAAGCTCGGCGTCCTCGAGCTCCCTGGCCAGGGCAGCGGTGTCGCGGAACGCGGCGAGCGCATCGGTGGCGCGGCCGCCGCGATGACACGCGTAGCCCAGGCGGAGGCGGGCTTGCCCGCGTTCCTGTGGGTCGTGGATGCCGAGCGCCAGCGCGGTGCGCAGGCGCTCGGCCGCCTCGTCGAAGGCGAGTGCGTCGGCCGCCGACTGCGCGGCAAGCAGGTTGTAGGCGACGGCCCGCTCGGCACCACCGATCGGCGCCGCCTCGGCGAAGTGGTACGCGAGCGTCGCGAGGCGGGTTCGGCTCTCTCCATCCGCCGGATAGGCCTCGATCGCCTCCGCCACGCGGAGGTGGATGTCGGCCCGGCGCGCGGCCGAGAGGCGATCGGCGACCGCGCGCCGCACCAGCTCGTGGGCGAAGCGATAGGCGAGGCGCAGCCCGGGCGCGTCGACGACGAGGCCGCTGCGCACGACGTCGTCGATCGCGTCGAGCAGTTGACCTTCCGGCAGCTCGGCGGCCCGCCGCACCGTCTCGAGCTCGAACTCCGCTCCGACCACGGCCGCCAGCTCGATCACGTGCCCGGTCGCAGGCTCGAGGCGGGCGAGCCGCTGCGTCACCACCTCCCGCACGGTCTCCGGCGTGCCGATGGCGGCGACCGGCCGGGTCAGATGCACGGTCGAAGCTCGCACCTCGATCGCGCGCGAATCGACGAGCTCGCGCCACAACTCGGTGAGGAGGAACGCATTGCCGTCCGTCAGGCTGCCGATCGCCTCGAGCACCTCCTGACGCGCATCTGCCCCGGTTGCGTTGCGGACGAACTCGCCCACGTCGTCGTCGCTCAGCCCGCCGAGACGAACGCGCACGACCCCTTCGGAGCGGGCGACGTCGACGAGCGTCTCCGCAAGCTCGGCCGGCATGTCCGCCTCTGCGTCGCGGAAGGTGACGACGAGCAGCATGCGCGCATCGGCGCCGGCGCGAGCGAGGTGCCGCACGACGAGGAGCGTGCCTGCGTCCGCCCAGTGCACGTCCTCGAGCACGAGGAGAACGGGCGCCCGCGCCCCGAGTGACGCGAGCAGCTCGACGATTGCGGTGTGCAGCCGGTGGCGCTCGGCGTCGGCGTCGGCGGCGAGCGGCGGCGGCAGGCCACCGACGACGGAAGGCAAGTCGGGCAGCAGCCGAGTCAGCTCGCCGCCTCCCAGCCCGAGGTCGGCCCGCAGCTCCTCCGGCTCGGCCTGGCGAACAAGCCGGTCGAGCGCCTCCACGAACGGCCCGTACGGCGCAGGCACGACCGCGTCGCAGGCGCCGTACAGAACCAGCGCCCCCTCGGCGGCCAGCCGCCCGGCCAGCTCGCGCACGAGCCGGCTCTTGCCCGACCCGGGCTCCCCCGAGACCAGCGCCGCCCGTCGTTCCTCGCCATCGGCCCGCGGCAGGAGCGCGGTAAGCGCGGCGAGCTCGCGGGCGCGTCCGGCAAACGGAAACGCCGGTGTCAGGCGAAGGGGGCCGGGAAGCGTCGACATGCGATAGTCAGATCTGATCATTGCGCACGGAGCCGGTGCACGCGAAGTCGGTCAGTCCGCGTCATGACAAGGACTGCGTGGCCGCGTACCGTCGTCGGACAACGTCGAACGAGGAGGAATCGTGAGCACGACCGCATCCGCAGCAGACGTCGCACGCGCAGAGCTCGGCGCGTTCGGCGGTGAGTTGATCGGACCCGACAGCGACGGCTACGACGAGGCGCGCGCGCTCTTCAACGCCATGATCGACAAGCGGCCGGCGCTGATCGCCCGGTGCGCCAGTCCGGACGACGTCGTCGCCGTGATCCGCTTCGCGCGCGACCACGACTTGCCGCTGGCGATCCGCGCAGGTGGGCACAACGGGGGTGGGCTCGGCAGCGTCGATGACGGCGTCGTCTGCGACCTCTCCCTGTTGAAGGACATCTCCGCCGATCCGGCCGCGAGGACGGTCCGCGTCGGGGGTGGCTGCCTGTGGGGAGAGGTCGACGCGGCGACGCAGCCTCACGGTCTCGCCGTCCCCGCCGGGATCATCTCCACCACCGGCGTCGCCGGTCTCACCCTCGGTGGAGGCCACGGTTACCTGACGCGTCGCTACGGGCTTACGATCGACAACCTGCTGTCCGCCGAGCTGGTCCTTGCCGACGGGAGCGCCGTCACCGCCAGCGCCGACGACAACCCCGACCTCTTCTGGGCGATCCGCGGCGGCGGCGGCAACTTCGGCGTCGTGACCGAGTTCACGTTCCGGGCGCAGCCGGTGGACACTGTGGTGGGCGGCCCGACCTTCTGGGCGCTCGAAGACGCCGACCAGCTCCTCGCCGCGTATCGCGAGTGGCTGCCCTCCGCGCCGCGCAACGTCATGGGGTTCTTCAACTTCCACACCGTCCCACCGGGACCGCCGTTCCCGGAGGAGATCCACCTGCGCAAGGTGTGCGGCATCGTCTGGTGCGTGGACGGGACAGACGAGGAGGCGGAGCAGGCGATGGCGCCCATGCTGTCGGTTGCCGAGCCGCTCATGCACGGCGCCGGGCGTCTACCGCTCAAGGACCTGAACGCGGCCTTCGACGGCCTCTACGGGCCCGGCGACCAGTGGTACTGGCGGGGCGACTTCGTGAAGGAGATCCCCGACGAGGCGATCGAGCGGAACCGGGACTGGAACGGGCGCATGCCGTCGTTCAAGTGCGGCTCGCACATCTACCCGATCGACGGCGCCGCCCACGACGTGGCGGCCGGGGACACGGCGTTCGCGTACCGCGATGCGACGTGGTCGCAGGTGTTCATCGGCGTCGACCCCGACCCGGCTTCGGCGTCGACCCTGCGTGACTGGACGATCGGCTACTGGGAGGCGCTCCACCCGTACTCGGCGGGTGGCGCGTACGTCAACTTCATGATGGAAGAGGGGCAGGCGCGGGTGAAGGCGACCTACGGCGCGAACTACGCCCGGCTTGCGCAGGTCAAGGCGGCCTACGACCCCGACAACGTGTTCCGGGTAAACCAGAACATCCAACCCGCGTAGACCACGTGAGAGGCGGGGGTGAGGCTGCAGCCTCACCCCCGCCTCTTGGCCGGCCGTAGAATCGCCCCGCGGTGAAAGCTCTCGTCAAAGCGCGCGCGAAGCCGGGTCTGTGGCTCGAGGACGTGCCGGAGCCGGAGATCGGGATCAACGACGTCCTCATCCGCGTCCGCAAGACCGGGATCTGCGGCACCGACCTGCACATCCACCGCTTCGACGAGTGGGCGCAGCGGACGATCCCGGTGCCGATGGTCGTCGGCCACGAGTTCGTCGGGGAGATCGTCGAGGTCGGCTCCAACGTGAGCGACTTCCACCCGGGCGACGTCGTCTCGGGCGAGGGCCACGTCGTGTGCGGGCGCTGCCGCAACTGCATGGCCGGCAGGCGCCACCTGTGTGCGCACACGATCGGGCTCGGCGTGCAGCGGCCCGGAGCGTTCGCCGAGTACGTGGGCCTGCCGATGACGAACATCTGGCACCACTGGCCGGGCACGAACGAGGAGGTGGCCGCGATCTTCGACCCGTTCGGGAACGCCGTGCACACCGCGCTCGCCTTTCCCGTGCTGGGTGAGGACGTGCTCGTGACCGGCGCCGGCCCGATCGGCTGCATGGCCGCCGCGGTCGTACGCCACGCGGGCGCGCGTCACGTCGTCGTTACCGACCTCAACCCGTACCGGCTGGAGATCGCGCGGCGCATGGGGGCTACGCTCGCCCTCGACCCGCGCGAGCGCGACCTGCACGACGTCCAGGCCGAGCTCGGCATGACGGAGGGCTTCGACGTCGCTCTCGAGATGTCGGGAGCCGAGGCGGCGCTGCGCTCGATCCTCGACAACATGGCGCACGGCGGCCGCATCGCGATGCTCGGCATCCCGTCGGGGGAGATCGCGATCGACTTCAACCGGATCGTGTTCGACATGCTCACGATCAAGGGCATCTACGGCCGCGAGATGTACGAGACCTGGTACCAGATGTCGGTGATGCTCCAGTCCGGGCTCGACATCACGCCGGTGATCACGCATCGCTTCCCTTTTCACGAGTTCGACGAGGCGTTTCGCATCGCGGATTCCGGCGATTCGGGCAAGGTGCTGCTCGACTGGACGGAGATCTGATCGGAAAGCGCGCCCCGGGCAAGCCCAGGGCTAACGAGCTACGGCAATAGCCCCGGCCTCCGGCCGGGGCGCGCTCTGCACGGCACGAAGAGCACGCCCCGGGGAAGCCCGGGGCTAAGGCAATAGCCCCGGCCTCCGGCCGGGGCGCGCTTTGCACGACACCGCTACCTGCCGCGAACCGATGCGAGCCTCTAGGATCGCTGACGTGTACGGCCCCCTCGAGGAGGAGCTGACCGCACGGCTCGACGAGCTGCGCCGGGAAGGGCTGTACAAGACCGAGCTGGTGATCACCACGCCGCAGGCGGCCCACGTCGGGGTACAGGGGCGCGGCGAGATGATCAACCTCTGCGCCAACAACTACCTAGGCCTCGCCAGCCACCCCGAGATCGTGGCCGCCGCGCACGAGGCGCTCGACCGCTGGGGCTTCGGGATGGCCTCCGTGCGCTTCATCTGCGGCACGCAGGCAGTGCATCGCTCACTCGAGGAGCGCCTGTCGGCGTTCCTTGGCACCGAGGACACGATCCTCTACAGCTCCTGCTTCGACGCCAACGGCGGCCTCTTCGAGGCGCTGCTCGGGCCTGAGGATGCGGTCATCTCCGACGCCCTCAATCACGCCTCGATCATCGACGGCATCCGGCTGTGCAAGGCGACGCGCCATCGGTACGCGAACTCCGACATGGACGAGCTCGAGGCTCGCCTGCAGGAGGCGGCCGGCGCGCGCTACCGGCTGATCGCGACCGACGGCGTCTTCTCGATGGACGGCTACGTGGCGTCACTCGACGCGATCTGCGACCTCGCCGAGCGACACGACGCGCTTGTGATGGTGGACGACTCGCACGCGGTCGGGTTCGTCGGCGCGGGCGGGCGCGGCACGCCGGAGCTGCACGGGGTGACCGAGCGCGTCGAGGTCGTCACGGGCACGCTGGGGAAGGCGATGGGCGGCGCCTCGGGCGGCTACGTCTCCGGCCGCAGCGAGATCGTGGAGCTGCTGCGGCAGCGTTCGCGCCCATACCTGTTCTCGAACAGCGTCGCGCCACACATCGTCGCGGCCACCTTGAAAGCGCTCGACCTGATCGAGGCTTCCCCTGCGCTGCGGGGGCAGCTCGACGAGAACACCGCGTTCTTCCGCGGTCGCATGACCGAGCTCGGCTTCGACGTGCTCCCCGGCACCCACCCCATCGTCCCCGTCATGGTCGGTGACGCGGTGCAGGCGGCGCGGCTAGCATCGGAGCTGCACGCCCGCGGCGTCTACGCGGTCAGCTTCTCGTTCCCCGTCGTGCCGCGCGGACAGGCCCGCATCCGTACGCAGATGTGCGCCGCGCACACCCGCTCCGACCTCGAGCTCGCCGTCGACGCATTCGTCAGCGCCCGGGAGGCGATGGCGGGATGATCATCGAGGGCGGGGTCATCCGCACGATGGACGGCTCGCTGCCGCGCGCGTCGGCACTGGCCATCGCCGGCGACCGGATCGCGGGAGGCGTCGGCACGCACGAGTGGACGCTACCGACCCCCGAACGGGTCGACCTTGGGGGTCGCTGCGTGCTTCCGGCTTTCACGGACAGCCACGTCCACTTCCCCACGTGGTCGCTGGCACAGCACGACGTCAGACTCGAGGGCGCCGCCTCGCGGGAAGAGGCGCTCGCACGGGTCAGCGCGCACACCGCCCCGGGAGCGTGGATCCGCGGCACCGGCTGGCGGGACGCCGAGTGGCCCCACCCGCCGACGGCCGCGTCGCTGGACGAGATCACCGGCGAGACACCGGCTGCGTTGTGGGCGAAGGACTACCACTCGCTGTGGCTCAACACGGCAGGGCTCGCGCGCGCAGGCGGCGACCTCGAGGTGCCGGGAGGCGTCGTCGAGCGCGACGAGAACGGTGCGCCGACCGGGATCCTGCGCGAGGAGTCGGCGTGGGGCTTTCGCGACCGCTACGTGGCGGTGAGCGAGGACGAGTGGGTCACCGCCACCCGCGAGGGCATCCGGCTCGCCAACAGCCGCGGCGTGGCGGCCATCCATGACAAGGACGGCTGGCTCGGCGCCCCGGCCGTGTTCGGACGGATCCACGAGCGGGAAGGGCTGACGCTGCGGGTCTGGCAGTCCCTCCCCCACCACAAGATCGGCGAGCTGGCCGACCTCCACCTGCGCCCACGTCTCGGTGACGACTTCCTGCGGATCGGATATCTGAAGGCCTTCATGGACGGCACGCTCGGTTCGCGTACGGCCTGGATGTTGGACGGCTCCGGTGTCGTGATCACGAGCGGCGACGAGCTGGCCGAGATCGTCAGGGCGGGAGCCGCCGCCGGCTGGCCCGTGGCAGTGCACGCGATCGGCGACCGCGCGAACCGCGAGGCGCTCGACGCGTTCGAGGCGACCCGCGACGTGTGGGGCCCGCTCGAGTTGCGCCACCGCGTCGAGCACGCACAGTGCCTCGCGCCTGAGGACATCGGCCGCTTCGCTCAGCTCGGCATCGCCTGCTCCGTGCAGTTCTCCCACGCCCCGTCCGACCGCGACCTCGCAGAGCGCTTCTGGCCCGACCGGGTCGAAGGCGCGTACGCCTTCCGCTCCCTGTGGGACTCCGGCGCCGTCGTGGCGAACGGCTCGGACGCGCCGGTCGAAGAGCTCGACCCACTGGCGGGAATCTGCGCCGGTGTCCTGCGCACCATCGACGACCGGCCGGCCTGGCACCCCGAGCAGGCGCTGACCGTGGAGCAGACGCTGCTCGCGTCGACGGTCACACCCGCCTGGCTGGCGGGCGACGAGCGCCGCCGCGGCAAGCTGCTCCCCGGCTTCCTCGCCGACCTCGTGGTCCTGTCACGCGACCCACTCGACTGCCCGCCCGACGAGCTCGAATCGGTCGAGGTGGTGGCGACGATGGTCGGCGGCCGCTGGGTGTACAACCCGCCGCCGTGGGAGTGAGAAGCGCGCCCCGGGTACAGCCCGGGGCTCCGGCGTGACACCAATGCATGTCCGTGGAGACGCCCGTAGAATGTGACCATGGCTACGACCGACGAGCGCACGATGCTGCCGGTGCACGCAGCCCCGACCTGCTCGGTTGCCGGCGCCGCAGAGATTGTGGGCGCGAAGTGGACGGTGCTGATCGTCCACGACCTCTCCGAAGGGCCGCGGCGCTTCACCGCGCTCGAGCACTCCTGCGCCGGGATCAGCCCCCGCACCCTTGCCGAGCGATTGCGCTGGCTCGAGGGCGAGGAGATCGTCGTGCGCCGCAGCTACCCCGAATCGCCGCCGCGCGTCGAGTACGAGCTGACCGACAAAGGCCGCGCGCTGCTACCGATCGTCGCGGAGATGCGGCGATTCGGCCACGACTGGCTCGGCTGCGGCGTCCACCAGGACTGACGGAAGCCGGGCGACGTCACCGCGGAGCGGTGACGGACACCTCGCGCTCGCCCCACAGCCGCACGAGCTCGACCACCGTCGCTGCCGCGGCGGCCATCTCCTGCACCGACGCCCACTCACGCACCGAGTGGTACAGCTGCCCTCCGGTGAAGAGGTTCGGGGTCGGCAGGCCCAGCGCAGCGAGGCGGGCGCCGTCGGTGCCGCCACGGATGATCGTGTGCACCGGCTCCACGCCGACGCGGCGAATCGCCTCCTCGGCTGCAGCGACGACCTCGGGATGGTCATCGAGCGCGCGGCCCATGTTCCGGTACTGCTCCTGAATCTCGAGCTCGACCTGAGCCCTCGGCTCCCGCACTCGGAGGGCGTCGACCAGACCTCGCACCAGATCGAGGTGCTGTTCCAGCCTGGCGTCGTCGTGATCGCGGACGATGAACCAGACCGCCGCGTCTGCGGCGTGGCCGACGATCCGCGTGGGGTGGACGAACCCCTCACGGTTCTCCGTCGTCTCGGGTGAGAGGTCGTACTGCGGGAGCGCAGCGACGAGATCCGCCGCGAGCTTGACCGCGTTCACCATCCTGCCCTTCGCCGACCCCGGGTGCACGCCGACACCGGTGATCGTGACCTTCGCTTGATAGGCAGAGAACGACTCCACCTCGATCTCGCCGAGCCCGGAGCCGTCGAGGGTGTAAGCGAGATCGGCGCCTACCTGTTCGACGTCCAGATGGTCGGTGCCCCTGCCCACCTCCTCATCGACCGTGAACACCACTCTTGCGGGCGCCCGCGGACGGTCGTCGGTCGCCAGGTACGCGACTGCGGCCATGATCTCCGCCACGCCGGCCTTGTCATCGGCGCCGAGCAGGGTCGTCCCGTCGCTCGTGACGAGATCGTGCCCCACCCGCTCGGCGAGCTCGGGTAGCTGCGCGGGGTCGAGCACCTGCCTTTCATCGCCCGGCAGCGCGATCGGATCACCGGCCCAGGCGCGATGGACGATCGGCGCCACCCCCCCGCCGGGTGCGTCGGGCGAAGTGTCGACGTGGGCGATCAGACCCACCACGGGCGCTCCAGCGACCGTCCCAGGGAGCGTCGCGAGGACGTACCCGTGCTCTGTCAGCACCACGTCGCTGAGCCCGATCTGGGTCAGCTCTTCAGCGAGCATTCTCGAGAGATCCAGCTGCTTCGCCGTCGATGGGTACGTGGTGGAGTCGTGATCGGCCTGCGTGTCGACGCGCACGTATCGAAGAAAGCGGTCGAGCACGCCGGGGGCGAGCTCTTCGGCGAGCGGGCAGGTGAAGCGGGGATCAGGCAAGCGCGACCAGGCGGCGGAACAACTCGCACGTCGCGTCCACGCCGAGCGGGAGGTAGCTCGCGACGAGGCGCTCGTTCGGCGAGTGCACGTTCGACTCGTTGAGCGCGAAGCCGGTCAAGATCGTCGGCACGCCGTGCGCGGCGAGCGCGGACACCAGCGGGATTGCGCCGCCGGTGCGATTCAGGAGCGGCCGCACGCCGAGCACCTCTTCGAACGCGTCGAGCCCGAGCTGAACGGCCCGGGCGTCGGCGGGAATCAGCCCGGCGGGCGAGGCCGAATGGATGTGCACGTCGATATCTGCGCCGGCCGGCGCCGCCTCGCGGAGGAGCCGCTCCATGGTCGCGGTGATCTCGTCGGGATCCTGCCCCCCGACGACCCGAATCGAGACGTTCGCCTGGGCCTGGACCGGAATCACCGTCTTCACCAGCACGGGCGAGCCTCCCTCGACCCCGTGGACGTCGACTGACGGCTCGGCCCAGGTGCGCAGGTAGAACTCCGCGGCAGCCGCAGAATCCGCGGGCACCGAGCCGGCGGCTCCGAGCTCGTCCGCCCCGGCCGGCATCGACGCCCACGCTGCGATCTCGTCGGCGGCAGGGGCGCTCACACCTGCACGGAGCGCGTCGGGGACACGCCCGTTGCGCGGCATCACTCCCTCGAGCGTTCGGATCAGCGCATGCATCGCATTGAGCGAAGCGCCGCCGTACACACCGGAGTGGAGGTCGCGCTCACCCGTCCGCACCGTGACGTGGAGCATGCAGAGCCCCCGCACCGCCAGCGTGAATGCGGGCACATCACGTGAGATCATGCCGCCGTCGTAGACCACCGCCGCGTCCGCGCCCCGTGTGTCCTGGGCGAGCCAATCGACGATCGAGTGGCCGCCGATCTCCTCCTCCCCGTCGCACGCAAAACGCAGATTGACGGGTAGCTCACCCGCCTTGGCCAACAGCTCGGCTGCCTTCAGCAGCATGAACAGTTGCCCCTTGTCGTCCGCGACGCCCCGCCCGTACAGCCAGCCGCCCCGCTCAGCGAGCTCGAACGGCGGCGACTCCCAGAGCTCGAGCGGATCGGGAGGCTGCACGTCGAAGTGGCCGTAGCAGAGGATCGTCGGCGCGCTGTCAGCGCCACGGGACGCTCTCACCTCACCCACGACCAGGGGCCGCCCACCCCATTCGACGAGCTCCGCCTCGCCGCCGGCGCGGCGCACGCGGTCGCGTACCCACGCGGCGGCGCTGCGGACGTCGTCCTGGTGGGCGGGGTCGGCGCTGACCGACGGGATCGCAATCCATTCGGCCAGCTCGGCGATGAGAGTCTCTGGCGACGGCAGCACGGCCGGGGGAGTCTAGCCAGCTACCGGACGCCGGCGAGAGCGCGAACCGCAGGCGCTTCCCACTGCTTCGGATCGGTGTGCGACGCCGCCGCAACGACGACGGTCGGCCGCGCTCGCAGGCCAGCGAGATGCCGGTCGCGGGCGCCGAACGCGAGCCGTGACACGCGGGATGGAACGACGACGATGTCTTCTCCCGTCGCAACCGCCTCGACGGCACTCGCGCGCGTGCCCGTGTAGCCCTCGACCGGCGCACGCTCGAGCTCGAGCAGGACCGGGCGCGCCAGCTCGGGCTCCGGGGCGACGACAAGGGGGCTCGTGCCGAGTGTGTGCGCAAGCTTCCGGGCTGCTGTGACCGCGACAGCCAGCTCACGCCTGCGCCCGGCCCGGAGATCCCCTGCCTCCAGCGCCAGCACAACGCGCTTCGGCTCCTCGAGGCCCGGCGCGACCGCCAGCACGGGAACGAGTGACGAGACGAGCAGATCCTCGTCGTTAGAGCCGAAGAGCGCGTCGCGCGCGCGGACTGCCCCCTCGAAGCCCGGCACGATCGACGTCGCGCCACGCTCCGCGGCGACACGAAGCACCGCCGCCGGCGTCGAGTCGTCCACCCGCAGCAGCGTCTCGGCCTCGGCGCCGAGGCCGGCCACCTCGCGCGCCGCCGCGGCTAGCCGCCCCTTCGCCGCCTCGACCGAGGCCGCGTCTCCGGTCTCGGCGACGGCCACGAGCAGCACGATGCCGCCATCGGCGATGGCGAGCCGGGCGCCCAGTCGTGCCCGCGCCGCAGTCGTTTCATCCGTGACAGGGACGAGAACGGCTTCGCCCAGGCGGGAGCTGACGCCGGCTTCGACGCGGACGTCCGGTGCGAAGCGAGACGTCCCCAGCGGTGCGATCACGAGCGTGACGAGGACGACGACCAGCGCCGCGTTGACGAGCTGATCGTCGAAGATGCCTGCCTCGAACCCGATCACGACCGCCGCCAGCGTCGCGGCAGCCTGCGCGACGGAGAGCGAGAAAACCACGCCGATCTCGGGCCATGTGGCTCTGATCGACCGCCCTGCGACGAACGCCGCCAGCCCCTTGCCGACGACGACGACACCGAGGCTTGCGAGCGCGAGCGCCAGTGTCGAGACCTCGACCAGGCTCGCCGGGTCGAGCTGCATGCCGGTCGATACCAGGAAGAAGGGAATCAGGAGCGCCGACCCGGCGAACTCGAGCCTGTCCATCAGCGGGCTTCGGTTGGGAACGAGGCGATTGAGGGCGAGCCCGGCGAAGAACGCACCAACGATCGCCTCGAGGCCGGCAACGTGCGCGAGCATGCCGCAGCCGAGCATCGCCACGAGCACCGCCAGAAACCGAAGCAGCCTGTCCTGGCCGAAGCCGCCGAAGAACCAGCGCATCACGCGCGGCAGGACGAGCAGCGCGAACGCAACGAGACCGACCAGCCCGAGCGCGAGCGCTATCAGCACCACGGCGGGGGCGTCGTCGCCCTCCCAGGCACCCACGACGACGGCCAGAACGAACAGCGCAGCCGTGTCGGTGATCACCGTGCCTCCCACGGTCATCGAGACGGGCCGTGTCGACGCGACGCCCTGCTGCCGGACAATCGGGTACGCAACAAGCGTGTGGGACGCCCACAGCGACCCGAAGAGCACAGCCGCCGCGGCGCCGTAGCCAAACCCCGCGGCGCCAACGACCACGCCGAGGACGAGCGGGATAGTGAACGTGAGCCCGCCGAAGCGGATCGCGTCGGCGCGGTGCCGCGCGAAGTCGTCGAGGTCCAGTTCGACGCCGGCCAGGAACATCAGGAACAGCAGCCCGAGCTGCCCGATGTCGGCGACCGCCTCCTGGTCGACGACCCAGTCGAGCACGTTCGGCCCGATCAGCATGCCGCCGACCAGCAGGCCGACCATGCCAGGCAGCCGTAAGGCGCGCTCGAACACGATCGGCGCTAGCAGGATCACCGCGAAGACGATCAGAAACGTCCACTCCGGCCCGGCCGGAGGGAAGATCGCGAGCGGCTGCATCGGCCCAGGAGTATCGCGACGGCCTCGGCTGACAACGGCGGAGCACGCAGCGCAGCGACACGACGCAAAGCACGCCCCGGCCGCAGGCCGGGGCTCTCAAGCCCCGGGCTTGCCCGGGGCGTGCTTCCCGCCTCAGCCCCGGGCTTGCCCGGGGCGTGCTTACCGCCTGTCCCCCCGAGCCATGGGCTGAAGAGCGGATAGCGTTGAGCCGCCGCCTCCGGCACCCTGACGCGATGCCTTCCTTCGAGCGATACGAGGAAGCCGGCGCCGTTCATCACGTCGTCCCGCAGGGGAGCAACCGGGAGCGAATCGTCGTCGACGACGGCGACCGGTTCCTCCTTCGGCGCGAGCTCGAGCGTTCCGCCGACGAGCTCGGGTGGGAGGTGATCGCCGAGGTCACGCTCGACACGCACTGCCACTGGCTCGTGAGAACGCTGCGCGCCGATCTGTCCGGTGGGCTGAGGTCGATCCTCGGCCGCTACGCGAGCGCCTTCAACCGCAAGCACGGCCGGGAGGGCCGCCTCTTCGCCAGCCCGACGTTCTCGCGACGCGTGGCGGCGGACGTACACCTCGTGACCGCTGCCGTGTACGTGCCGGTCAACCCGGTCGCAGCCGCTGTGCGACCATCCCGCCGACTGGCGCTGGGGCACGTACCGAGAGACGATCGGGCTCGACGCGCCGTCAGGGCTCTGCTCGCCGGAGCTGCTGCTCTCGATCATCGATCGCGACCAGCGTCGTGCGCGCGAGCGCTATGCCGCACTCGTGCGGCCGCCGACGCGCTCCGCCGCCGTGACCAAAGAAGCGCCGCGGTATGACGAAAAGCATGCCCTGGCCACAGGCCAGGGCTTCAACCCCCGGGCCTGCCCGGGGCGCACTTTCCTTCAGACGCCCCGGCCGGCAGGCGAAGGAGCGCGCGTGGCCGCAGGCCAGGGCTTCAAGCCCCGGGCTTGCCCGGGGCGCGCTTTGCCTTCAGGCGACGTCTTTCACGTTGTGGGCCTCGGCGAGGGCGCGGAGCTTCTTCAGGCTCTGGTGCTCGATCTGCCGGATCCGCTCGCGGGTGACGTTGAACGTGCGCCCCACCTCGTCGAGCGTGCGCGGCTGCTGGCCGTCGAGGCCGTAGCGCAGCTCCAACACCGCCCGCTCGCGCGGAGAGAGGCTGTCGAGGATCGCGCGCAGCGCCTCGCGGCGCAGCGCCACCTCGGCCTGTTCTTCCGGCAGCGGCGCCGACTCGTCGGTCAGGAAGTGGCCGAACTCGCTCTCCTCCTCGTCCCCGACCGGCTTCTCGAGCGAGACGGGCGTCTGCGCACTGCGGCGGATCTGCTCTACCTCCTCCAGCGACAGCTCCAGGTCGACCGCCACCTCCGCGGAGGTCGGCTCACGGGCCAGCTCTGCGCGGAGCTTCCGCTCGGAGCGGTGGATCTTGTTGAGCTTCTCGACGACGTGGACAGGCATGCGGATCGTCCGGCCCTTGTCGGCGATCGCCCGTGCCACCGCCTGGCGGATCCACCACGTCGCGTAGGTCGAGAACTTGTAGCCCTTACGCCAGTCGAACTTCTCGGCTGCGCGGACAAGCCCGATCGTTCCCTCCTGGATGAGGTCGAGAAACGGCAGCCCCTGGTTGCGGTAACGCTTGGCGATCGAGACCACGAGACGCAGATTCGCCTCGACCATCGCCTGCTTTGCCTCGTGCTCGCCCCGCTCGATCCGCTTCGCCAGCTCGACCTCCTGCGCGGCAGTCAGCAACGGCACCTTGCCGATGTCCTTCAGGAACAGCTGCAGGGTGTCCGTGGAGATCTCGGCGTCGGCCTCCCATTCCCGCTCCGCTGTCTCCCTCTCCTCCGCGTCGTCGCCGGCGACGACCTCGATCTGCTCCTCGTCGAGCTGCGCGTAGAACGCGTCGAGCTGGCCCGTGTCGAGGTCGAGCTCGTCCAGCGCCAGCGCGAGCTCGTGCGCATCGAAGCGCCCTGCTGCGCGGCCCGCTTCGAGCAGCGCGCGCGTCTCGTCCGACTCGGGCACGCCCTCTGTCGGCACCGCGGTCGTGCTCCTCGGATCGGCCTCGCTCAGGATCACCCCTTCCGTCGCGGTGCGCTCACGGTAGCCGCAGCCCCTCGCGCCGTCAAAAACCCCACGCCGCGGGCGGTGTCGTCAGGCCGCAGCCCGACGGAGCTCTGCGAGGTAGCGCGCGGCCTCGCGAGCGTGCGTCGAGCGGGGCTCCACCGTCTGGGCGAGCCGTAGCTGCCGCTTCGCCTCTTCGAGCTGACCCGACCAGAGGAGAAGCAGCCCGAGATGGAACCGCACCGTGGCCGCCGCCGGAAACCGTCGCGTCAGGGGACCGAGCCGCGAGAACGCCTCGACCGGGCGGGACTTGTCGAAGCGTGTCACCGCCGCCGCTACCTGCGCATCGACGTCGCCGGGATGTATGCGCGCGTACGCGGCCAGCAGCCGACGAGCGGACACCTGCCTGCCGAGCCGCTGCAGCGCCACGCCGTAGTACAGCGTCGCGAGCCGCTCGCCACGGCGGGCGCGCCGCTCCAGCGCGCTGAGTTGCGCCGCCGGCGTCAGGCCGTCGAGGTCGCCCGGAAGCGACGCGGACGGCACGAAACGGGGCAGGCCTCGCGCAAAACGCGGGAACAGGAGGTTCGTGGCCGCGACCGCGTACGGACTGTCCGGCTCGGCCTCGACGGCGGCACGCCACGCGTCCTCGGCCCCGTTCCTCCGCGCCCAGTAGAGCGCGATCCCGAGGTGAAACTGCACGGCTGCGCTTCCTGGGTGGAGGCCGGCGAGCCGGTTGAGCCGGTCGACCGTCCCGTCGGGCCAGACCGCGTAGGTACGGCCCACACGCGCCTCGAGGGAGTCGTGACCTTCGAAGATCGTGGCCGCGGCCGCACCGTCGCCCCGCTCGTAGAGCTGCTGCGCCCGGCGCAGGTCGACCGACTCGGGGTCGTCGCGTACGCCGAGCTCCAATGCCAGCGGCGGCAGGCCCTCGCGGGGCTCCGTCAGCTCCGGCGACAGGGGTGCGAGCCGGTCCGTCTGCGCCGCGACCACCGACACGACGAGCACGGCGGCAGCCGCGGCGGCGACGGCCGTGAGCGCGGCAACACGGGCGCGAGGGCTCATTCGGCCACGGTAGCCGGGAACAGATCGAAGGCGCACGCGTTAGAGAGGAAGAGCGGGGTGTGCCTCGCTCTTCCTCTCCGCTATATTCACGAAAGTAATGGCCACGTACAGGGAGCTTCTCGCGAAGGTCAGGGAGGAGATCGAGGAGATCTCCACCGTCGAGGCCCACGCGCGCCTCGGCGACGCGGAGCCACCGCTCTTTGTCGACGTGCGCCCGCCGGAGGAGTGGCAGGAGGGTCACATCCCCGGCGCCGTGCTGGCGCCGCGCAACAATCTCGAGTCACGGTTCGAGAGCCTCGTACCAGACCGCTCGCGCGAGATCGTCGTCTACTGCGCGAGCGGCCCCCGCTCCGCGTTCGCGACGAAGACGCTTGCCGAGCTCGGCTACGAGAACGTTGTCAACCTCGCCGGCGGCTTCGCCGACTGGAAGCGGAACGGGTACGACTTCGCTACTCCGCGAACGCTGTCGCCGGCGCAGCGCACCCGCTACGCCCGCCACCTGATGATTCCCGAGGTCGGCGAGGAGGGCCAGCAGCAGCTGCTCGACGCGCGCGTGCTCCTGATCGGCGCCGGCGGGCTCGGCTCCCCTGCGTCGCTCTACCTCGCGGCCGCAGGCATCGGCACTCTCGGCATCATCGATGCGGACGTCGTCGACGACTCGAACCTCCAGCGTCAGATCGTCCACTCCACCGAGCGGCTCGGCGAGCCGAAGGTCGCCTCCGCCAAGCGCACGATCGAGGCATTGAACCCCGACGTGAACGTCGTCACGTTCCAGGAGCGACTCACCTCCGAGAACGTCGAGCGGATCCTCGCGCACGGCTGGGACGTGATCGTGGACGGCACCGACAACTTCCCCACGCGCTACCTCGTCAACGACGCGTCGGTGTGGCACGGGATCCCCGTCGTGCACGGCTCGATCTACCGCTTCGAGGGCCAGGTCACGGTCTTCCACCCGGGCGAGGGGCCGTGCTACCGCTGCCTCTACCCGTCGCCGCCGCCCCCGGAGCTGGCGCCGAGCTGCGCCGAGGGCGGCGTCCTCGGCGTCCTGCCGGGCATCGTCGGGTCGCTGCAGGCCAGCGAAGCGCTGAAGCTCGTGCTCGACGCCGGCGATCGGCTGACAGGCCGCCTGCTTCTCTTCGACGCGCTCAATACGACCTTCGACGAGGTGACGATCCGGCGCAACCCGGAGTGCCCGGTGTGCGGCGACGCCCCGACGATCACGGAGTACGTCGACTACGTCGAGTTCTGCGCAGGGCCCGCTGGAGCTCACGCATGAGCGCCGTCGTGCGGATCCCGCCCACCTTGCGGAACGAGGTCGGCGGCGCGCGCCAGGTCGAGGCGTCGGGCGAGACGGTGCGCGAAGTGCTCGACGACGTCGCCGAGCGCTACCCGGCCCTCGGTGCCCACCTGTTCTCGAACGGCGAGATCGCGCCGTTTGTCAACGTCTACCTCGGCGGCGAGGATGTCCGCACGCTCGACGGGCTCGAGACACCCGTCGCGACGGGCTCGACGGTGATCCTGCTGCCCGCGATGGCCGGGGGCAGCGACGTGCGGGAGCCGTGCACGCCGCAGGCGGCGGGGTCGCTGCTCGACCTGATCGGGCAGACGCCGCTCGTCGAGCTGCCGCGGCTGTCGCCAAAGCCGGGCGTGCGCCTCTACGCCAAGCTCGAGGGTCAGAACCCGTCCGGCTCGATCAAGGACCGCGTCGCCAAGACGATGATCGAGGCCGCGGAATCGTCCGGCGAGCTGACGCCGGGCCGGCACCTCCTGGAGCCGACCTCGGGGAACACGGGCATCTCGCTGGCGATGGTCGCGAAGCTCAAGCGGTATCCGCTCACCTGCGTGATGCCCGAGAACGCGACGGAGGAGCGCAAGCGCCTGCTCGGCCTGTACGGGGCCAGGATCGTGTTCTCGCCGGGCGAGGAGGGGTCGAACGGCGCCGTGCGCCTCGCGCTCGAGCTGGCCGAGCGGGACCCGCGCTTCTTCATGCCCTTCCAGTACGCGAACGAGGCAAACCCGCGAGCGCATTACGACGGCACGGGCGCCGAGATCGCCGACGCGCTCGACCGGGTCGACGTGCTCGTCGCCGGCCTCGGCACCGGCGGCACGCTGATGGGGGCGGGCGAGCGGCTCCGGGAGTCGTTCCCCGACGTCGTGGTGGCTGCCGCCGAGCCGCTCCCAGGCGACCCCGTGATGGGGCTCCGCTCGCTCGACGACGGCTACGTGCCGCCGATCCTCGACGTCTCGAAGCTCGACCGCAAGGTGCTGGTCTCGAACGAGGAGTCGCTGCGCGGGGTGCGCGCGCTCCTCGACGAGGAGGGGATCTTCGCCGGCGTCTCCTCCGGCGCCGTCGTGCACGTCGCGCGACGCCTGGCCGAGGAGCTCGACGAAGGCGTCGTCGTCGCGGTGCTGGCCGACGGCGGTTGGAAGTACCTGTCCGCCGACTTCTGGGACGCGCGCACCGGCGACGAGGCCGAGCGCGCGATGGAGCACACCGTCTGGTGGTAGTGCCCGTCGCTACGCGACGGGCACTCGTCGAGCACGCACGGCTCGAAGCGCCCAACGAAGCGTGCGGGCTGCTCGTGCTTCGTGACGACGTCGCTGAGCGATACCACCCCGGAGTCAATGCCGCCGCTTCTCCCTACCGCTTTGATCTGCGGATTGACGACCCTGAGGTGTGGTTCCTCGAGGACGAGGGCCTGGAGCTCGCCGTCTTCCACTCCCACCTCTCCGCGCCGCCGCGGCCGTCGCGTACCGACGTCCGGAACATCGGCCTGTGGGCGGGCAAGCCGTACGTGATCTACACCGTACGAACGGACGAGCTGGCCGCGTGGCGGATCGACGGCGACCGCATCGAGCCATTGCCGCTCGAAGCTTGAACTCCGTCCACCGACCCGGTATCTCTTATCTCCAACCCAACGAGAGGAGTTGTCGATGCCCGACGTCACCGTCATGCGGCTTGAGGAAATGGACGCGATCTACGGCGGTTCGTTCATCCGCGCCAGGGGCTCGCTCGGCGTCACCTCGTTTGGCATGCAAGTCGAGAACCTGCCCCCGAACCACCAGGACTATCCGAACCACAACCATGCCGGACAGCCTGTGGACGACGGACAGGAGGAGGTCTACATCCCGCTCAAAGGCTCGGCCAAGCTCGTCGTCGGCGACGAGGAGTGGCAACTCGAGCCGGGCACGTGGGCACGGGTGGGCGCCTCCGAAATGCGGAAGATCCTTCCGGGCGCCGACGGCGTGCAGCTGCTGTGCCTGGGCGGAACACCCGGTGAGGCTTTCGAGGTGCAGGCATGGTCGGAGCCGGGCGGGCCGATCCCGTCAGCCGGCTAGCTTTGCCGGCGCAACGCGGGACTCCGCTCGCGGTCGACTCGACCACGCTCGCCGCGGAGTGACCGAGGGGTGCCTGTCACCGCAGAGCGGTGACAGGCACCGGTGTTCGTCCTACGCAGGCACCCGGAGCGACCCCTTCATCGTGGTCGGATGCGGGTCGCAGAGGAAGCGGTAGGCCTTCCCCGCCTTGAGCTTCACCGTGAACGTCTTCGTGCCGAGCGCTGGCACGCTCGTGGCGACGTTCACGCCCGCCCCGACGAGGCGGAAGTTGTGGATCGCGGACTTGTCCTGGACGGTCAGCTTGTACGTACCGGCCTTCTTCGGCTTGCCGGTGAGGGTGATCGTGAAACCGGGACCGACGACGCCCTTCATCACGGGCGTGGCGGCCGCGGCCGGGAGCGCGCCGACGAGAACCGCGACGCCGAGCGCGACGAGAAGTACTTTCAAGTCTTTCTCCTTCCAGTCGATCGTGATCTCACTGCACGGTGAGCGACCCGTTCATAGTGCCAGCGTGCGGGTCGCAGACGAACGTGTACGTGCCCGCCACGAGCGTGACCTCGAACGTCGAGGGACCTGTGCCGGCGACGTCCGTGGCGATGTCGACGTCGGGACCGGTGAGGTGGAAGTTGTGGCTCGATGCCTTGTCGTCCACCAAGAGCTCGTACGTCCCCGGTGCCGCCTTCGACTGAGCCATCGAGATGTCGAAACCGGGGCCGACCTCGCCGTCGAGCGTCTCGGAGGCGACGATCGTCTCCGTCGTCTCGGCGCCCGTTGTCGCCACTCCGCCCCCGTCGTCTCCGCCGCACCCGGCCAGGCCGAGGGCGGCCGCGGCAAGCACTGTCGCCAGCGTCGTACGCCTCATTCCCCTCTCCTTTGCGTCGTCGTCCGGTACTACGCGCCGGGCGCCAACGCGGTTCGGCGTCTCCGTCACCCCGTCACCCCATCGCCACAGACCTGCCCTCGGCGGCCGACCGATACAGGGCGTCGATCGCGCGCGCCTGACCGAGGGCGTCGGCGCGACCGAGCAGCGGCGGCGCCTCCCCGGCCACGGCGTCGGCCATGTTCTCGAGCTCGAGCCGGTACGAGTTCGCCTCGGGCACCGCGATCACTTCGATCACGTCGTCGCGGACGATCTGCAGGTCACCGGGCCAGTCGATGCGCCACGGGGCGTACGCGAAGAGGACGCCGTCCTCGCCTACGATCTCCAGGTACTGACGACGCGGCGCCACGAATGAGGCGTCGAACTGTGCGACAACATCACCGTCGAAACGCATCGTGGCGTACATCCCCATGTCGATGCCGGTCGAGCCGACAACCTGCTCCGCGACCACC
>Ga0247727_10006759_pt1 | contig 22317 bp, 18 predicted proteins | sample WisWelCaveWW1625_FD_202498 | JGI IMG/M metagenome (GOLD analysis project Ga0247727, IMG submission 202498) | Biofilm microbial communities from Wishing Well Cave, Virginia, United States - WW16-25 | ecosystem: Environmental > Aquatic > Deep subsurface > Groundwater > Cave microbial mat | place...
AGGCGGGAGTTGGGGGTGCTGCGGGCGGTGGGGGGCTTGCGCCGGCAGGTGCGCGGCGCCGTCTGGCTCGAGGCGCTGAGCATCGCCTGCATCGGGCTGATCCTGGGACTGGGTTTGGGCGTAGTGGTCCTGTATTACACGCTGGAGATGGGCGGCCGGGACTTCGGCGGGTTCCAGCTCGAGTACGAGTATCCGGTGGAGATAGCGCTGCTGCTGGCGCCGCTGATCCTGGGGGCCGCCTGGATCGCCGCCCTGGGGCCGGCCGAGTCGGCGGTCCGCGGCTCCCTGGTGGAGGCTCTCGAGTATGAGTAAGATAGGCGCGGGGGTCCTCCTGCTGCTGGCCGCCGGGGCCGGCGCCGCTCAACAGGCCCGCCAGATCGTCGAGGAGACCGAGCGACGGGCGCGGGCCGCCTCCCAGCGCTACCAGGGGACCATCGAGGTGATCGACGCGCGCGGCAAGCGGACCGAAAAGAAGTGGCGCTTCGACCGTATCGGCTCCTTCGGCGACAGCAAGATCGTGCTGCGCTTCACCGCGCCCCCGGAAGTGAAGGGCGTCGCGCTGCTGGTGGTGAATCATCCGGATCGCTCCTCGGACCAGTGGATGTGGACCCCGGCGCTGGCCCGCGAGCGGCGGATCGCCCTGCAGGACCGCTCCACCCGGTTCTTCGGCACCGATTTCAGCTTCGAGGATCTGGAGGAGCGCGACGCCGGCCAGTTTGACTACCGGCTGGAGGGCGAGGAGACGATCGAGGGGGTCCGCTGCTGGCGAATCGAGGCGCGTCCCCGGGAGCGCAAGGTCTCGCAATACAGCCGCTCGTTGCTGTGGGTCCGGCAAGACCGCTACGTGGCGGTCCAGGTGGAGAACTTCACTCGGGAGGCGCTGGTCCGCCGTCTGAAGTACGCCGAGATCGAGAACGTGCAGGGCATCTGGACCGCGCGCCGGCTGGAGATGACCGACTTGCGACGCAACAGCCGGAGCATCCTGCGCACGGACAAGCTCGAATACAACCTCCCGATGAAGGACGAGGACTTCACGCTGCAGGCGCTGCGGCGCGAGCTGTGAGGTACTGGACCGCCGTTCTGTTCGCCGCCTCTGCCTGGGGCCAAGCCTTCACGCAACGCGGATTTCTGGAGGCTCGGACCAGCCTGTATCCGCAGACGGGGGCGCAGGACCGCGCACGGGTGGTCGGCGAAGGCCTCTTGCGCTACGAAGCCGCCTGGACGACAGCTCCCGGACTGCGGCTATCCGGGGCCGTCGACGCCCGCGCCGACACGCACCGGCAAGTCGAGCGCAGCGGCGGCGTGAGCTGGTTCGACCGGGACCGGCGCCGGCCCGCCCTGGCCGTTCGCCGCTTCAGCGCCGCTTACCGCGCGGGCCCCTTGACCATCGAGGCGGGCAAGCAGTTGATCCGCTGGGGCAAGGCCGATATTCTGAATCCCACCGATCGCTTCGCGCCCCGCGATTATCTCGCCGTGGTGGACAACGAATTCCTGGGCGTGACGGCGGTACGTCTCACTTATGAGCGAGGGTCCGACACGGTCGACCTGGTCTGGTCGCCGCGGTTCACCCCCAGCCGTCTCCCGCTGCTCGATCAGCGCTGGGTCGTGATTCCGCGTGGGCTGCCCGAGGAGCTGCGGCTGGTGGAGGCCGGCGCGCGGCTGCCCGGCGGCCCGCAATTCGGCGTTCGCTGGAACCGGCTGGGCGGCGGCTTCGAGTACTCCCTGTCGTTCTACCAGGGCTTCCATCACCTGCCGCTGATGGAGGCCCGGCCGCTGTCGCTCGTCCCGCCGCGGATCGAGATCGAGCGCCTCTACCCTGGGATGCGCATGTTCGGCGGCGACGCGGCCATTCCCTTGCGCTGGCTGACCGTCAAGGCCGAGGCTGGCTATTTCACCTCGACCACGCCGCGCGCCGACGAGTACGCGCTCTACGTGGTCCAGCTCGAGCGGCACGTGGGGGAATGGATCTTCGTGGCAGGCTACGCCGGCCAAGCGGTGACGCGCCGGCGCAGCGTCCTCGACTTCGCCCCCGACCGCGGTCTCACCCGGGCCTTCCTGGGGCGCGCGGGCTACACGATCGACGCGAATCGCAGCTTGGCCATCGAGGGCGCGGCGCGGGAGAACGGCCGGGGAGTCTGGGCGCGCCTGGAGTACACGCAGGCCTTCGGCCGGCATTGGCGGGCGACGGCGGCTTTGGTGTGGATCCACGGCAGCCCGGAGGATTTCCTGGGCCAGTATCGGCGCAATTCCCACGGGGAAGTGGTCCTGCGGTACAGTTTCTAGTTTCTAGCCCGGCAAGTCTGAGAATTCCATTCTAGAATGAAAAGGGTAAGGAGCAGAGGGTGAAACGAACCATCCAAGTCCGCATCTTTCGCGGCGAGAAGCAGTACGTTGCCGAATGCCTCGCCTCCCCATAGTCACCGAGGCTCCTACGCTTGATGAATTGGCCGCCAACATTCGTGAGGCCATTGCTCTGCACCTGGAGGACGAGGACCTGGCCGACCTCGGCCTTGTAAAGGACCCCACAATCCTCGCCACGATGGAACATAAACGTTGTGTAGGCCGAGAGTCCGTCATGCGTTGTTGAGAGCTGGGAAGATAGCTAAGGGTCCCCTATTCACACCGCAGCGCCGTCATCGGATCCATGCGCGCGGCGCGCCGCGCCGGCAAGTATCCGGCCAGCAGCGCAACGCCCAGCAAAACGGCCGCCGACCCCGCGATGGTCGCCGGATCGTTGGCCGGCAGGCCGAACAGCATCCCTGAGATCAGCCGGGACGCGGCAACGGCCGCCGGAACCCCCACTGCCACGCCCGCCAGCGCTATCCACATCACCTCGCGCAGGATCAGTCGCACCACACTCCCGCGTTGCGCCCCCAGCGCCATGCGGATCCCAATCTCGGGCGTGCGCCGCGTCACCGCCTGCGACAGCAGGCCGTAAAGACCCACTGCGGCCAGCAGCAGCGCCAGCCCGCCCAGCCCCCCCGACAGCATGGCCAGAAGCCTCTCGTCGCTGAGGAACATGTCAGCGCGCTCTTCGAGCGTCTGTATCCGCGAAGTGGTGTGCAGGCCCATCGATTCGATCGCCCGGCGCGCGCCCGGCGCCACGGCCGAAGGATCGATCGACGTGAGAATGTCGACCGTCGGATCGATGATGGCAGGGTCCTGCAGCACCGGCAGGTAGACCGCCAGCGGCTCGCGGCTCTGCACTCTCCAGAGGCTGGCGCTGTTTACAACGCCGACGATCTCCAGATCCCTCTGATCCCGCTCTTCGCTGAGACGGATCTTGCGTCCGACGGGGCTCTCGGCGGGAAACAGCCGCCGGGCGAGACTCTCGCTGACAATCGCCACACGCGGCGCGTTCTCGTCATCTCGCCACTCGAACTCCCGCCCCGCCAACACCCGCATCCCCATCAGGCGGAAGAAACCAGGGCCAACCAGATCCCGCAGCGCCGGCAGCGGCGAATCCGGTGAGGAGGGCGTCGAGATCGGCTCTGGATACTCCCAGAACGATGCCGGCCCCATTCGGGAATAGCTCACCGACTCGACGCCGGGAAGCTGCGACAGCTTCTCGGCGAGTCCACGGAAATACGCCGCGCGATCGGGAATCTTCTCCCGAACCGCCTGCTTGAACAGCTCGATCACCAGGACCCCCTGACGGCGAAAGCCCGGATCGAGCGAGCGCAGGTTCATCAGGCTGCGCGCGAACAGCATCGCGCCTATCACCAGCACCAGCGAGAGCGCCACTTGCCCGCTCACCAGCAGCCTGCCGAAAACGCCGTCGCCGCCGCGAACCGTCCGGCTGCTTTGCTGCAGCGCGCGGACCGGGTTTGTCCGGAGCACGCGCAGGGCGGGCGCCAGTCCGAACAAAACCCCGGTGAGCAAAGCGATCCCTGCGGCGAACGCCGTCACCCGCAGGTCCGGACTCGGATCCAGGGTGGACGGAATGCGTCCCCACCGTACCGTGTTGAAGAGGATCCGGCTGCTCCAGACCGCCACCAGCAGCCCCAGCGCGGCGCCCGCCACCGACAGCGTCACGCTCTCGGTAAGCATCAAACGAATCAGCCGCCAGCCGCTGGCGCCCAGAGCGACGCGAATCCCCAGCTCCTGCCGCCGCCCCATGGCCCGCGCCAGCATCAGATTCGCCAGATTCACACACGCGATCAGCAATACCATCCCGACCAGCCCCATCAGGATCGCCAGCGGCCGCGACAGCCGCTGCCGCATGTAGGAATTTCCCGTTGCCGCCGGCTCGAGGTGGAACTTTCGGGCAAAAAACTTTTCCCGCTGGCCGCCCCGGTATTCCGCCGGCACGGTGACCGCCTGAATTCCTGGCCAGAGAGCTGTCAGGTGCGCCCGGGCTTGCTCCAGGGTGACGCCCGGCTTCAGGCGGCCCACCACCTCCAGGCGGAAGCTCGTGCGACGGCGGAACCCAGTCTGGCGGACGGAGTATCCCCAAGGCGCCGTCACATCGGCGGCCACTTCGATGATCTGGCCTTGGAAACCCTCAGGCGTGACACCGATGATGGTGAGCGGTTCCCCGTCGACGCGGATGGTTTTTCCCAGCACGCCCGGATCGCCGTGGAAGCGCCGCTGCCAGCAGCGGTAGTCGAGGACGGCGACGCTGGCGGAGGAGCCCGCGTGGAGCGACACATCATCGGGGGTGATGAGCCTCCCCAGCAGCGGCCGGATCCCGAGCGTCGAGTAGTATTCGCCGCTCACGCCGTCCAGGGCCCCCACGAACATCTCGCCGTTCGCTTCGAGGCTCACCAGCGGATAGTCGCCAAACCACGCAAACATGCTCGAGAAAACTTGTTGGTTCCTCCGGATCTCGTCAAACATGGCCAGCGACAGCCCCTCCTTGGGACCCTGGCCAGGGTTGGTTGTCGAGAGGGTGACCAGCTCCTGCGGATCCCGCACCGGCAGAGAACGCAGGATGAGCGCATTGATAAGACTGAAGATAGCGGTATTGGCGCCAATGGCCAGGGCCAGAGAAACTACGGCCGCGATCGTCACCGCCGGGCTCTTCCTCAACGCACGGAATGTGTAACCGAGATTCTGGCCGAACAGGAACATGGCCTGGAGCTCCCTTTACTCCTGCTAGAATACAATGACCAAGTGATCGGCCGCGTGCTCGGCGGTCGTATCGACGTCCTCAAGTTTCTGCGAAAGCGGTATGGTGGCGGGCAGTGGCGCAAGCTCAAGGGTATTGCCAAGGTTCGCAAGCGCAGCGGCTCAATGCGGTGGGCCGAGGTGCACTGGTATGAAGCCCACGGCATTGGCCGAAAGGGTTGGAAGATTAAGCGGTTCTTGGACTGACGACCATGAAAGCTGAGAAATCAAGATCAAGGTTCTTGTTGTGTGTCCGCAACGACGGCTCGGACGACTTGGAGCCCAGGAAGGTGTACCAAGTTCTGCCAGACCCGGGGGCTGCGCGTGAGGGTTTTGTGCGAGTCATCGACGAATCCGGGGAGGATTATCTCTATCCGGCTGAATACTTCGTGCCCGTGAGGTTGCCGGTAGTCATCGCGCGGGCATTCCTGTCGCCGTCTAACTCGGCGTTGCAGCCGACGGCGCAAAAAGCGCGCCGCGGCTGAACGCCCGGTCGTTAGCCTGACAGCCATGGTGGCCGAGGAGATAAGATGGTGGTCGGCGACATGAAGGCCCTCTAGGAACTGACGAAGAGCTGCGCGGATTCGCTACTGTCCGGGGTCGAAGCTGCCCGCCGGGATACGTCGCTCCGACTGGACCCGCGGCGCCGCGTCCTCATGGGACAGTTCCTTACGCCTGCGTCTGTCGCCACCTTCATGGCCGGGATGATTGAGTGTCGCGAATCAGTTGTCCGCGCGCTTGATCCAGGCGCTGGTGTCGGGTCGTGCGCCGCCGCTCTAGTGGCCGCGCTGTGCCGCAGACCATTGCGGCCGGACACAATTGCCCTGACCGCTTACGAGAATGACCCCATCCTCATTGGCTATCTCCGAGCGACATTCGATCTGTGCCGGGCGGCGTGCCGGGACGCAGGGATTCGATTCGAGGGATGCATCGTCGACGAGGACTTCCTGGAAGTCGGAGCGAGGACCTTAGCCGGTGATCTTTTCACTGCGGGGGAGAAAGAACGATTCGACTGCGCCATTCTCAACCCACCTTACAGGAAGATCCGGAGGGAATCGCGTGAGCGGAAGCTGCTCCGTGCCATCGGGCTTGAGACAAGCAACCTGTACGCTGGTTTCCTGGCGGTGACAGCGAGGCTCCTGGCTCCTGGTGGCGAGATGGTTGCGATCACCCCAAGGAGCTTCTGCAACGGACCTTACTTCGAGCCTTTCCGCCGCTTCTTCCTGCGCGAGATGCGGTTTCGCCGAATCCACGTTTTCGACGCGCGCGACCGCGCCTTCGCCGACGACGAGGTTCTGCAGGAGAATGTCGTGTTCCGGGCGCTACGAACGACGGACCAGGCCGACGGTGCCTCTCATCTATCCCTGCCACCTTCAGCGGGGCTTTGTGGAGTGGCCTAATGGCGATACCCGGAAACCGAATGCCTTGGCGCTCGGCCCTAGAGCCGACGACCTCTTGATCCCAACGGGACACTACGTGCTGGTCAAGAGGTTCTCGGCCAAGGAAGAGCGGCGCCGAATCGTAGCGGCGGTGTACGACCCCGCGCGCGTGCCGAGCGACCGCATCGCGTTCGAGAACCATCTGAACTACTATCACCTCCGCGGCGCGGGCCTGCCTGCCCCCGTAGCGAAGGGACTAGCGGCCTTCCTCAACTCGACCCTGGTGGACTCCTATTTTCGTCACTTCAGCGGACACACCCAGGTCAACGCCATGGACCTCCGATCTCTGCGCTATCCGGGGTGGGACGAGCTTGCGGCGCTCGGCCGGCGAATCGGTGAGAGCTTCCCAGCTCAAGAGGAGCTGGACCGACTCGTCGAGGAGATCGCGTTCCGTGGCTGAAACAGCGCGTCTGAAACGGTCACCTGCCACGAAGAGGGTCTCCGAGGCCCTGAGCACCCTCCACTCGCTGAACGTTCCAAGAGAGCAGCAGAACGAGCGGTCCGCCCTCACACTCCTCGCCCTATCGGGCATGCTCGGCATCACTGAGATGATGGACTACTTCCAGAAGCACTTCGGCAAGAAGTACGCCCCGAATACACGGGAGACCGTGCGCCGATTCACCGTCCACCAATTCGTCCAGATGGGCCTGGTCCTCGCGAACCCCGACGAGCCTGGGAGGCCGATCAACAGTCCCGACAATCGGTACCAGGTCGCACCGACGTTGTTGAAGCTGGCCCGCGAGCACGGCTCCCCCTCGTGGGATGAATCCGTGAAGGGGTTCGTGAACAGTGCGGAGGCGCCTCGTCGGCTTGAGCCGCGGGAGCGCACGATGGAGCTGATTCCGGTCAGGCTCCCCGATGGCGCGGAGCTGAAGCTGACGGCCGGCGGTCAGAACGAGCTGGTCAAGCGGATTGTCGAAGAATTCTGTCCCCGCTTCACCCCTGGCGGTGTGCTCGTCTACGTCGGCGACACGGGCACTAAGCGGCGACAAGGCGGGCTGGTGTTCGTGACGGGGTTTCTGACGCGACGAGCCATGATGAAGTACCTCTCCGAAATCGCGTGGGAGACCGAGGTCTGGATCGCTGAGGCACCCAGTCACATCATCCACTTCAACGGTGAGCGGTTCCTTGGTCCATATGAGTGATCGCAGACAGGAAATGCCGGCTAACGAGGGCATGCACCCGGCCGCCCAAAGGCGGGCGGCGGGGATGCCCCGGTCGTTAGGCATTTGAAGTAGTCTGTACAGGGGTCACTACCCCGAGTGTGAACAGGGAAGGATGGCGGGCAACGGCGGCTTTCGTGTGGATCCGCGGCAGTCCGGAGGATTTCCTGGGACAGTATCGGCGCAATTCCCACGGGGCAGTGGTCCTGCGGTACAGCTTTTAGCGCAGCTCACTGCCGCTCGGCGAGCAAATCATCGTCCCAGGGCGGGCGAGGGCGCCCGGCTGTGGCGCAGCCGCTTTGTGCTATCTTCTTCCCTTCGACGACCCCTACCATGCAGACGACCACCCTGGGCGCCCTGGACGTTGCCATCATCGCCATCTACTTCGCCGCCGTCTTCGCCATCGGGTTTTACCATTCCCGGCGGGAGCGCACGACGAGCGAGTACTTCCTGGCCGGCCAGCAGGTGGGCTGGTTTGCCGTCGGGGCGTCGCTGTTCGCCACCAATATATCGAGCGAGCACTTCGTCGGGCTGGCCGGCTCGGGGGCGGCCACCGGGCTGGCGGTGGGCTGTTACGAGTGGTCGGCGAGCTTCTGCCTGTTCCTGCTGGGCTGGCTGTTCGCGCCGCACTACCTGCGGAGTGGCGTCTTCACCATGCCGGAGTTCCTGGAGCGGCGCTTCAGCCCGGCCTGCCGCTGGTACCTGACCGGCATCTCCATCTTCGCCTACATCTTCACCAAGATCTCGGTTTCCCTGTTCGCCGGGGCCCTCCTGATCCGCGAGGTGCTGGGCTGGGACTACATGACCTCGGCCGCGATCCTGGTGGTGGCCACCGGCGTCTACACCGTGGCGGGAGGCCTGGCCGCCGTGGTCTACACGGACCTGTTCCAGGCCTTCATCCTGATCGGCGGCGCCGTCGTGCTCACCCTTCTTGGCCTAGACCGCGCCGGCGGCTTCGCGGGTTTGCGGTCCGCGCTCCCCGCCGAGTTCTTCCACATGATCAAGCCCATCGATCATCCGGTCTACCCCTGGCCGGGAACCACCCTGGGAACCCTGGTCCTGGGCATCTGGTACTGGTGCACCGACCAGGTGATCGTGCAGAAGACCTTGAGCGCCAAGAGCGTCCCGGCGGCGCGCTGGGGGACGCTTCTGGCGGCGGCGCTGAAGACCCTGCCCGTGTTCATCCTGGTGCTGCCCGGCCTGATCGCCAAGGCCCTCTGGCCGGCCGAGGTGACCGGGGACAACGCCTATCCGTTATTGGTAGTACGGCTGCTGCCCGCCGGCCTGGTGGGGCTGATGGTGGCCGCCCTGCTGGCGGCGCTGATGTCCTCGCTGAGCTCGGTCTTCAACTCCTGCTCGACCCTGATCACCCTGGACGTCTACAAGAAGCTCCGCCCGGCGGCCAGCGAGGAGAGGCTGGTGCTGGTGGGGCGGCTGACGACGGCGCTGATCGTCGTGCTCAGCGTGGTCTGGATTCCCTTCATCCGCTACCTGAACGCCGAGATGTATCAGTACCTGCAGAGCGTGCAGGCTTACGTGGCCGCGCCGATTACGGCCGTGTTTCTCACCGGGATCCTGTGGCGCGGGGCGACGGCGCGCGCGGCTTTGTGGACCCTCCTTTTCGGCGGCGCGGCGGGCGCGGCGCGCTTCCTGCTGGACATCTTGCGCAACGCGCTGGGCTACGACCTGGGACCACTGAATGCGGTCGTCGCCTTCAGCTTCCTGAACTTCAGCGTGATCGTGTTCTTGGTCTGCGCCGGGATGATGGTGGCGTTGAGCGACCGGGCCGGACGGCCGGCGCTCGAGCGGATCGCCAGCCTGACCTTGGAGTGGGGCCGGGCGGCGGAGAATCCGCAAGGCCGTCGGCTCTCAACGGCGCTCACGGCCGCGATCGGGGGGGGCATTGTGTGGATGTGGTTTCATTTTCGATAGCGGGGAACGCGCCGTGCCCATGTTTCGATGACGCGCTCAGGGCCGCTTCTTCTCCGTCACCTGGCGAAAGACGCGCAGCAGATTTCCTCCCAGGAACTTGCGAATCCGCTGCTCGGAATAGCCGCGGCGCAGCATGGCTTCGGTGATCAGCGGCAGGTCGCGGATGTCGCGGATGCCGCGCGGCGGCGTCGGCCCGCCGTCGAAGTCGCTGCCCAGCGCCACGTGATCCTCGCCCGCCACCTGGATGGCGCGGTCCACCACGCTCACCCACTCCTCGACGCTCATCAGCAGCTCGTCGGGGGCGGGCAATCCGACCATCGGGTAGCGCCGGGCGATCCGCTGGTCGATCTGCTCGATGGAGAGCCGGGACTCCTCCTTTCCGATGGCGCTGGTGTCCCAGAAGGGCCGGCCGGCCCGCTGGGCGCGCCACTGGAAGAGCTTGACGTTGTGGAACTCGTTTCCGATGTGGAACCCGATGACGCCGCCCTTCGCCGCCAGCTTCTTGAGCAGGGAATCGGGCATGGTGCGCGGGATATTGTTGAAGCTCCGGAGACCGTGATGAGTGGCCACCACGGGATCGACGCTCGTCTCGATGGCCTGCTCGAGGGCCTGGTCGGAGGCGTGCGAGACGTTGATGATCATCCCCAAGCGGTTCATCTCGCCGACCACTGTCCGCCCGTGATCGCTCAGCCCTTGCCATTTCGGCGGGGAGCAGCAGGAGTCGGCGAATTGGTTGGTCCAGTTGTGCGCGGAAAGCTGGGCCGAGCGGAGCCCCAGCCGGTACAGCGCCCGCAGGACCCCCAGATCGCCATCCAGGTCGAAGCCGCCCTCCAGATCCAGCACCGCCGCGATCTTGCCGTTTCGCTGGATTCGCCGGAGGTCGGAGGCGGTGAGAGCCAGCTCGATGGCGGCCGCATTGCCGGCGATCTGGGCGAGCGCCAGGTCCAGCAGCCGAAGCGTCTGCCGGGTCTCCCAGCGCGCGGGATAGTATTCCTCGGAAACAAAAACGGTGAAGAACAGGGCGTCGACGCCGCCTTCGCGAGCGCGGGGCAGATCGACCTGGCCGTCGGCGAGGCGCTGCCCGATGTCGCCTCCCAGGTAGAGCTGGCGGTTAATCAGGTGGACATGCGCGTCGAAGACCAGCGCTTCTTGATGAAGCTTGCGCCCTGCGGGAGAGACCTGCCCGGGGAGCAGGACTGCGTCAAGCGCGAGCCCGGCCAGCAGAGCGAATTTCCGAGTGAGGCGTCCCACTGGATTGCTGGCCCTGGGCCGCCGACCTGCGGCGCCCACCCGACCAGGTTCCATGGTATGGTACCATCGCGGCGTTTGACATCGCGAGTGGGGCTGGCAGTGGGTCTTTCCCGCTAGAGTTGGGAGGCGTCGCTGATCTCAGAGGAGCGCGGTCATGGTTGAAGCCCTTCAAGTCGTCATCGAGATGAATGAATGCACCTGGAACTACTTCAAGAAGGATCTCGAAGATGTGACCCCGGAGGAGGTCAATTGGCGGCCGCTGCCGGAAGCCAACACCATCAACCTCATCCTGAGGCATCTTCGCATCGACGCCCCGTGGCACGTGAGGAGCGTCGAGCAGGACGACCAAGGCCAGCCGCAAGATGCAGCAACCGCTCAGGAGCCGACCCACTCAGTTCCCCTAGATTTCGAGCGGAACCTGAAGGAGTTGGACGAGCTTTGTACCCGCTTTTTTGGTCGGTTACGCGGGACAACGCTGCCCGGCCTGGAGCGGCAGACCGCTGTCGCTTACAAGCACTCCCCGCCGGGTGAGGGTTCACCTCCCGGACACTTCCTGGGCTTCCACTTCGCGGTCCATTTGGCCATGCATTGGGGACAAATCCGCACACTTCGCAATCTGTACGGTAAGACGCGCGGAGAGCCGGCACGGTTCTTCCCGGATAATCCAACATTCCCGGTATGTGGAGCCGGATAAGGGGCAGCCATTGTGCGGCTCCCGAACGGTGCTCTGCGCCGGGTCGAGTTACACTGGTATGAGGCACATGGGATCGGCAAGAAGGACGTGAAAATCAAACGGTATCTGGACGAACGATGAAGGCACAGACAAAACCATTCGCTCTCTGCATCGACAACACCAACTATCAGGCATCGCTCGTCCCCGGCAAAGTCTATCGGATTCTCCCCGATCCGCGAGCGGCCAAGGACGATTTGGTGCGGATCGTCGATGAGAGCGGTGAGGACTATCTGTATCACAAAGACCACTTTGTGTTTGTGGATTTCCCACCGGCAGTGAAGAAAAAGATCCTCGCATTGGAGAGCGTCGTCTAACCAAGGCACGCACCCGACCGCCCACAAACCGGGCGGCGAGTGGCGCCGGAGCCGTTAGGACGCTAGCCTAGCGCAACCAGGGTTCCGCCCACAGAGGGGCAGAGGAGGCGACCGGGCATTGTGCGATTTTTCCCGGGTCTTGCTTCTTGATTCCTAGGTCGTTCGGTGGTCCAATAAGGGCCGTATGCCGGCTAGGGTGTCAAAAGGACGATGGCGTACACGCACGTGGTTGAACCACGGCGGGCTGGGGGGGAGCCGCTGGCGGTCGAGAGTAGGGGTCTTAGACTGACCGACCGGTCGGCCTCGGATTGCGGAAGGAACTGGTCGAATGGAGTGGAAGTCGCTAGGAAGTAAGGAGTTGCGATCACGGCTGCCCCTCCCGAGCAGGGGCGTCTTAGACTGCCCGGGAGGGGTTTTAGGCTGGTCTAGCGAAACATGAGTTAGCCGCCGGTCCGGTCGGTGACGGCGACAGCGTATACTAACAGTGTGGTTTTCAAGTGGGATCCCAGGAAAGCCGCCGCGAACCTCAAGAAGCATGGGATCGATTTCCATGAAGGCGCGACTGTGCTCGACGACACGCTCTCAACCACCTTTCCCGACACGGGCCATTCCAGCCTGGTTGAGCCGCGGTTCCTGACCATAGGTATGTCCAGCCGCGGGCGGACTGTGGTGGTGGCGCACACCGAGCACAACGACACCGTCCGGATCATCAGTGCCAGACGAGCAACACGTCTTGAGCGAAGGTTTTATGAAGAAGGCTAACCGCAAACCCATAGATGATATGCTTCCGGAATACGACTTCGCCTCGATGAAGGGAGGCGTGCGGGGTAAGTACGTGAAGAAGTATCGCGCCGGGACCAATCTCGTGCTGCTGGACCCTCAAGTGGCTGAGGCCTTCCCGACGGATGCTGCCGTGAACAAAGCGTTGCGGGCGGTCCTGAGCATCAGCCGAGTCGTGCGGCCGGCTAACAAGGCGTTGCACCGGACGCGCCAAAAGACGGCGCGCCGGTGAGCGCCCAAGCCGTTAGACGCCCGGCGTCAGGCGCGCCGGACATCGCCAGCTCGTCGCGGGGGAAGGCTGGATTCGGTATGCTATGAGATAATGTACCCGAGTGAGATCAGAGATCGTCGGCGAAATCACCGACGTAGAAACGATTGCCGCTGGACCCAGCATTTCGCATACTTCCACTCTTACGAAAGCGCTACGGCAGAGGGCGCTGGAAGAAGCGAAAGGGGACTGCCAGGGTTCGTCTGCCTGATGGCAGTGTGCGCGTGGCCGAGATACATTGGTTTGAGGCACATGGCATAGGCAGACAGAAGATGAGGATCAAGCGTTTCCTGGATTGAAGAGTATGGCAAAGTCTAAGAAAGCAACAGCACAATTTGCTATCTGCATCAACACCGATGATCCAGATTTATTGACCCCGCGCAGGATCTATCAGGTTCTGCCTGATGAGAGCGCCGGTCGGTCAAATTACATTCGTGTGATCGATAATGAGGGTGACGACTACTTATATCCTGCTAAGTACTTTATCTTCGTTGACTTTCCACTCGCGGCCGAGCGGGCCTTATTACAGGCTTCCTTGTGATCCGTCGCCTAACGAGCGTTGCACCGGACGCGCCAAAAAGGCGGCGCGCAGGTGAACGCCAGTCGTTAGACACCGGTACGGGCGCCGCCGGGCAGAGCGCACACTGACAGTGTGGTTTTCGAATGGGATCCGGGGAAAGGCACCGCGAACCTCAAGAAGCAGGGGATCGGTTTCCATGAAGCCGCGCCTGTCCTGGGCGACACGCTGTCAAACACGTTTCCCGACACGGGCCAGTCCAGCCTGGTTGAGCCGCGGTTCCTGACCATAGGAATGTCCAGTCGCAGGCGCATTCCGGTGGTGGCGCACACTGAGTACAATACAACGACACAGTCCGGATCATCGGCGCCAGACGGGCAACACGTCATGAACCAAGGTTATGAAGAAGCTAACCGCAAACCCTTACATGCTATGCTTACCCCTATTGCCGTGTGAGCCCGCGAGGGCCCTGGGAATAGGCTAGAAGAAGGCGAGATGGAACAACTGAGTAACATCGTCTCTCTAGAGCCGCCGACCTGTGACGATCGGTCCATTTGGGAGGTGTTCCTGTCGGTCTACCACTTCCCAACCCTCACGGTAGCCGACGAGCTGGGGGTTTTCGCGCACCTGGAGAAGAGCCCCTCGACCGCCGAGGAGGTGGCCAGGCACTTCTCGCTCGGCCCCCGCGCCACCGAAGCGTTGCTCGGAGTGCTCAGTTCACTTGGATTCGTGTCTCAGCGGCAGAGGACTTTCTACATCACGGAAGTTTCGCGGAACTTTCTGCTCCCTCAGAGTCCCTACTATTGGGGCGGCCTGCTGCGCCTGGTGCGTGACATCCCGTTCACCCACTCGGCAATCCTGGGAGCGCTCCGGAAGGATAAGCCGATCGGCTACGAGGGCAAGGACATCTGGGAGACACATCAAATCGATCCGGAGCAGGCCAAAGCCTTCACCGCCGCCATGCACAGCCATTCTTTCCCGGCGGCCACCGGGGTGGCCCGCCGCGGCGACTTCCGCGGCGTGAACAGGCTTCTCGATGTCGGCGGCGGGTCGGCCTGCTTTCCGATTGCCCTCGCCCAGCGTTACCCCCAGATGCGCTTCACGATCCTCGAGCTGCCCGTGGTGTGCAAGCTAGCGGAGAGCTACGCTACCGATTTCGGGCTCGGCGACCGGATCGATACGATTGCGCTCGACATGTTTCGCGATCCCTGGCCCACCGGCTACGACGCGGTGTTTTTCAGCAACATCTTCCACGACTGGGACTGGAAGCGCTGCCGCCACCTCGCGGCACAGAGTTTCGAGATCCTGCGCTCCGGCGGGCGCATCTACGTCCACGAGGCGCTGCTCGAAGACACCAAGGACGCTCCGTTAGCCACTGCTTGCTTCTCGATGGCCATGATGTTCTTCACCGAGGGAAAGCAGTTTAGTCTCGAGGAGCTCGACGGTCTGTTGCGGGAGGCCGGATTTGACAACATCTCGGTGGTTCACACCTACGGCTATTATTCGGTCGTCAGCGGCAGGAAGCCGTGATGAGATACCTGGCCCTGATCCTTCTGTCGACCATTGTGGCTTCCGCGCAGCAGCGCCGGCCGCGGATCGCCGTCGGCGGCATCAGCCACGAATCGAACTCCTTCAACCCGGCCCGGACGGTGCTGGAGGACTTCGGCCGCCGTGACGCGGTCCCGCCGGCCGAGTTTCTGGCCGCGGCGGCGCGGGAGAACACGACCGTTAGCGGCTACGTCGAGGGCGCCAGGAGCTACGGCCTCGACCTGATCCCGACGCTGGTGGTCGAGGCCGCGCCCAAGGGGCCGGTGACCGACTCGGCCTTCGAGACCTTGACCGGCGAGTTGATCAAGAGGCTGCTCGCTGCGGGCCGGCTGGACGGCGTGCTGCTCGCACTGCACGGGGCGATGGTGACGGAAAGCCATCCCAGCGGCGACGCCGAGATCGTGCGCCGCGTCCGCGAGGCCCTGGGTCCCGAGATGCCGATGGTGGTGACTCACGACTTCCACGCCAACGTGACCGCCGGCATCGTGCGGCTCTCGACCGCCCTGATCACCTACCAGGAGAATCCGCACATCGACACGCGGGAGCGCGGCGTGCTGGCCGCGCGGGTAATGGCCGGAATCACGACCGGCCGGGTCAAGGCGGTTCAGGCCCTGGCCAAGCCCCCCATGATGTACAACATCGTCTACCAGTACACGAAGCGCGCGCCGCTGTTGCCGATCGTCGAGGAGAGCCGGCGGCTGGAGAAGAATTCCAAGGTCCTGGCGGTGAGCGTTCCCGGGGGATACCAGTATGCCGACGTGCCCGAGATGGGGCCCAGCGTGATCGTGGTGACCGACAACGATCCGGCGCTGGCGCGAGCCGAGGCCCAACGGCTTTCCGACATGCTGTGGGCCACCCGGGACCGGCTGGTGTTGAAGCTGCCCGGCCCGGCGGAGGCGGTCCGGCAGGCGGCCAGCGCGGAAAAGTTCCCCGTGGCGCTGATCGACATGGGAGACAACATCGGGGGCGGCACGCCGGGAGACAGCACGTTCCTGCTGAGTGAGCTGCTGCGCCAGAAGGCCCAGGGTTGGGTGGTGACGCTGGCCGACCCGGCGGCGGCGCAGGCAGCCGCGCGCGCCGGAGTGGGCGCCGGTTTCGATCAGGCGGTGGGCGCCAAGGCCGACAAGCTGCACGGCGAGCCAGTCCGTGTCCGCGGCAGGGTCAAGTCCCTGCACGACGGAAAGTACATCGAAACCGAGATCCGCCACGGCGGCGGGCGCTACCACGACATGGGCTTGACCGCGGTGATCGAGGCGGAAGGCTCGATCCTCGACCTGGCCAACCTGCTGGTTCTGACCTCGGTCCCTTCGAGCCCGAACAGCTTGCACCAGTTGATCAGTTGCGGCGTCTACCCGGAGCGGCAGCGAATCGTGACGGTGAAGGGGGCCATCGCGCCCCGGGCGGCCTGGGAGCCGATCGCCGCGCGCCTCATCGAGGTCGACACCCCCGGGGCCACGGCGGTCAATCCTGCTCGATTCACCTACCAGCGAGTCCGCAAGCCGCTGTTCGGGTTGTGGGAGTGAGGCCGCCAGCCAAGCTAGCCGCGCCGGGCGCCCCGGCGGTACTCGGCGGTGATGACCGACCGCAGCCCGCCTCGCGGCGTAAACTCGCCCACCAGCGTCGCCCACACCGGGCGCGTCGTTCGCGCCAGGTCGGCCAGGATGCGGTTGACGACGTTCTCGTAGAAGATCCCCAGATTCCGGTAGGCCAGGAGGTAATGCTTGAAGGATTTCAGCTCCAGGCACAGCTTGTCGGGCTGGTATTCGAGGGTCAGAGTGCCAAAATCAGGGAGGCCCGTTTTCGGACAGACCGAGGTGAACTCGGGGATGACAATCTTGATCCGGTAGCCGCGAAACTGGTTGGGCCAGGTCTCGATCTCCGGCAGGCGGGCGTCGAGACCCGCCTGGGCGTGCTTTCTGGTGTACTCAGGCAACTTCCACCGTCTCATTGAACAGGCTGTCGGGCAGTTCGAGGCCGCTGACCCGTAATCGCGACAGGACCCCCGGGGGCTGGCCGCTCCACTGAAAGCGCCCCAGGACCCTGCCAGAATCGCTGATTCCGGCTCGCTTGAACTCCAGGATCTGGTTCAACTGGATCAGATCCTCCTGGACCCCCACCACCTCCGAGATGTTGACGATCTTGCGGGAGCCATCGGAGAGCCGGGAAACCTGTACCACGATCTTGATGGCCGAGGCCAGTTGCTGCAGAATCACCCGCACCGGCATTTCCACGTCGGCCATCAGGACCATCGTTTCCAGGCGCGAGAAAGCGTCCCGCGGCGAGTTGGCGTGAATCGTGCTCATCGAGCCCTCGACGCCCGTGTTCATGGCCTGCAGCATGTCCAGCGCCTCGCCGCCGCGCACCTCGCCCACGATGATGCGGTCCGGGCGCATGCGCAACGCCGTGCGGACGAGCTGGCGCTGGTTGATGGCCCCCTGGCGCTCGATAGTAGCCGGCCGCGTCTCCAGCTTCACGACGTGCCGCTGCTGGAGCTGCAGCTCGGCCGTGTCCTCGATGGTGATGACCCGCTCCTCCTCGGGGATGGCCCGGGAAAGCGCGTTCAGCGTGGTCGTCTTGCCCGATCCGGTTCCACCCGAGATCAGCAAAGTGATCTTGGCTTGCACGCAGGCGCCTAGAAACTTCAGCATGCCGGGCGTCAGGGTCTTGTTGTGGACCATCTCGTCGTTGGTGATGACGTGCCGCCCGAAGCGCCGGATGCAAAGCGACGGCCCGTCGATGGCCAGCGGGGGGATGATGGCGTTGACACGGGAGCCGTCGGGCAGCCGCGCGTCGACAATGGGCTGCGCCTCATCGATGCGGCGGCCCACCTGGGAGACGATCTTCTCGATGATGTGCAGCAGGTGCGCGTCGTCTTTGAACCGCACTCCGGTGAGGGCCAGCTTGCCGTTGCGCTCGATGAAGACGCGATTGAAGCGGTTCACCAGGATGTCGGAGATGGAGGGCTCCTTCAGCAGCGGCTCGAGCGGCCCAAGCCCCAGCGCCTCGTCCAGCACTTCCTCGATGATGCGGTTCTGCTCGGCCGCGTTCATCGGCACCCGCTCCTCTTCGAGGAGGCGCTCGACGATCCGTCCGATCTCCGAGCGCATCCGGTCCTTGGGCACCGAGGAGAGATGCTCGTAGTTGAGCACCCCGATCAGCTTCTTGTGGATCAGGGATTTCAGCTCGAAGTTCCGGTCCGCGGCCGTGACCAGCGCAGGCGGGCGGCCGGGCGCCCCGGCCGGACGGAAGTTGGTGGCCATCAAGTCCAGGATAGCCGAACCGGGCGGCGGGCGGCAATTGGCCCCGCGGAGCGGAAGCAGTTACTTCACCGCGCCGGTTGCCACCAGGAACGCCCGACCGCGTCGGGAAGCTCGACGCCCAGGATAGCCGCGAAGGTCGGCGCCAGGTCCAGCATGGAAATCTCCGGGAGGCGCCCCGGCTTGACCCCCGGACCCCAGAGCAGAAACGACGCGCGATAATCGCGGCGGGTGGGCCATAGGCCGTGGACGCCGTGGCCGTCGCCGGCCGAGAGCGGAGCGCCATCGGAGGCGCTCAGCGTCACTTTGGGGACCGTCTCGAAGGCGGCCACCCAGCCGCCCAGCTCCGGGGCCAGCCGCCGGACCTCCTCCATCGGCGCCTCGCGGGCGAGCGGTCCCGGCGGGCCGCTCAGCATCTTGCGAAAATGCGCGGCGGCGCGTTCCGAGGTCGCCCCCACCAATCCGTCGCGGACCACCGCCTCCAGCTCAAAACCCGCCTCGGCCAGCGCCGCCCGCGGGCGAAAGACCCGCTCGCTCGACTCGAAGCCGTGGTCGGAGACGATCGCCACCACGGTGCGCGCCGGGAGCGCTTCCAGCGTCCAGCCCAGCAACTGGTCCTGGTATTCGAGCACCGCCCGGGCGTGCCGAGAAAAGGCCCCGGTCTCGTGCTGCTCGCCGTCCAGGTCGGCGACGTGGATCAGAGCCAGGTCGGGCTGCTCCTGCTCGAGCAGAAAGCGCGTCGCGGTCAGGACGGTGCGGTCGCTGAGCGTCGAAACCGGAAACGATGGATAGCGGCGGGTGATGCGATCGATCAGGCCGGGAGTCGAGTGTTTCTCGATGGGGGCCAGCGGCGTCGAGTGCCCTTCCCGCTTGATCCAGAACTCGGGGATGTTGAAGTCGATCTCCGCGCCGACCGTGACCGGCCAGTAAACGGCCGCCGTCTTGAGCTTCTTTTCGCGCGCCGCCTGCCACAGCGTGCGGGCCTTCAGGAACCGCGTGAACCACCAGCGCTGTCCCGGCTGTCCCGGCTGGTCGTTGGTGGGGATGCCGTGGCGCGCGGCCGCAACGCCGGTGATCATGGTCGTGTGAGTGGGCCAGGTGACAGTGGGGACGATGCCGACCACGCCGTCGGCCAGCAGTCCTTCTTTGAGCAAGCGGCGCAGGGTCGGGATTCTCAGATTCAGGCGGTCGGCGTCGCGCAGATAGCGGTGGTCCAGGCCGTCGATGGAGACGACCAGCAGCCGGCTGGGCTGGGCGGCTAGCGGGGCCGCGAGAAGAAGCCAGGCCAATAGTCTGCGCATGGAGGGCTCCCTTACGGTCGCGGCTCGCCAACCAGGCGGCCGTCGACCTCCACCGTGGCGTCGGGGAAGAAAAACCAGCGGACGAAGTTGCCGCGCACCGCGCCTCCCAGCTCCTGGTTGTCGCCGAGGCTCAGCCGCACCACCCCTGCTCCATATCCATAATACGCAAGAATCCCGCTGCCGGCCGGGGCCCGGAGTTTGGGGTTGAAGCCGAGGGCGAACTCGCGAAATCGCCGCGCCGCCTCGCCGCCGGCGGCCAGCATCTTCTCGAACGCTTCCAGGTTCTCCTGGGCCTCGACGCGGGTCAGCCGGCCGCGTTGGAACTCGAGGCGGATCCCGCGCGCGACCTGGCTGCCCACCCGCGCCTCGGGGATAACGACCCGGCCACGCACCGTCTCCTCGAGGGGGGCGACGCGCAGGACCCCCGCCGGCAGCTCGATCTCGCGATCGATGCGCACCCGCGCCTGCTCGATGCGCCGGGCCGAGGCGTCCCCGTCCTGCGCGTTGATGGGCCGCTGTCCGATCCGGAAGCTGAGGTCGGTTCCGGCCGGGGTACGGACGCGCACGGTCCCGGAGCGAAGCCGGGCTGCGGCCCGCTGCTGCGCGGCCGCCAGCGAGGCGTAGTCGATCTCCAGGGCCTCCTGGTAGGTGCCATCCAGGGCCGGGGAATGCTCGCCGGCCAGGCCATCGGCCCGCACGCTGCCGCCGGACCAGTGGAAGTGGATCTGGCGGCGGCGGCCGCCCTGGTCCAGCCAGCGGCCCAGGATCTCCCGCTCGGCGGGCGTCACGACGCGCTCGGTCTCACGCATCGGCAGCCAGAGATAGACGTCGGTCTGGTCGAGCGCCTGCTCAAATCCAGCGGGCAACGCTCGGCCCGGGGCGGTGAACTCGAGGACCTGGACCACTCCTCGCTCCCGCGCCCCGCGACGCAGCGGCTCTACCAGCTCTCCAAAGTAGCCGGGGTCGAATCGGATCAGAACCCGCTCGCCGCGTCCGAGCTGGACGGCGTCCAAAATGCGCGCGGCCAGGGCGGGGTAATTCAGCGACGTCGAGCCGGGCGCCTGGGGCTGGAAAAGGAAGAAGTCGTGCGCGGCGCGGGCGATCTCGGCGATGGCTCGCTCGCGCGCCGGCGCCTCCTTCTCCGAGGACTTGACGAAGACGGCCAGCGCGACGTGGCCGGCCTGGTCGGGCAGGGTCAGGATCCCCACGTCGTTGGTCGTGCCCCCAATGGTGCCGGTCTTGTGAGCCACCACGGTGCCCGCTGGCAGTATCCCCTTCAGGCGCGCCTCGCCGGTCCGGCAGCGGCGCAGGATGTCCAGCAGCAGCTCGGCGGTGGCCGGCTCGAGCGCATCCCGGCGGTGGAGGCGCGCCAGCAACGCGGCCATCGCCTCGGGCGTCGAAGTGTCCCGCGGGTCGGCGTCGAACCGTTTCGCCGCCGCCCGCCTCTCCTCCGGCGCCACCGCGCGCATCAGCTTGCGGAACAGCTCGGGCGACCACTCGCTTTCCGGGGGCAGCGTCGAGACGCCGGCCCAGTCGGCGATGAGGCGGGCGGTGGGCCGGTTGACGTCCAGACCGTGGATCCCCAGCGCCCGCATGCGCGCCGTCACCGCCTCCGGGCCCCCGGCCAGCCGGAGCAGCACGTCGGTGGCGCTGTTATCGCTGATCAACAACATCAACTCGAGCAAGTTCCGGACCGAGAGCGCCAGCCCCGGCTTGTTGAACAAGTCGGCGAGCGTGCCGCTGCCGGGGTGCAGATCGCGGGACTCGAGGGGGACCAGGCGATCCAGACGCTCCTCGCCGCGGTCCACGCGGTGCAGGAGCTGGACGGCGATGGGGACCTTGTAGCTGCTGGCCATCGGAAACCGCTCGGCGCCGTTGAGCGAAGCCCGCCTTCCCGTCTCGAGGTGGATGGCGCTGGCACCGACCACCCCGCCCGCCCCCGCCGCCAGCCGGGCCATTTCGCGCTCCAGCCGCTGCCAGGCGGGATCGGAGGCGGGCGCGCCGGCCAGACAGATGGCCAGCGCCCCCAGGGCGGAAAAGAGTCTTTTCATCTCTTACCTCGCCACCAGCGCGATAGCGCGAGTCGGGCTCCCGCTTTGATCGGCCACCTTGATCGGCAGCGCGATGTAGAACGCCCCGCGCGCCGGCAACTCGTGCAGGTTGATGAGCATCTCCTCCCAGCTCATACCGTGCTTCAGCCCGGCCACGTGCGTCTCCTGGCCGGCTTCGGCCGGACCCATGCTCGGGCCGTCGGTCCCCAGGTGGTAGATCCCCTTGCCGTAGAGATACTCCATCACGGCCGGCTGGGGAGCGGGCCAGGCGGGCGCCGACTTGGTCACCAGCGGATCATAGGTCAGGCGGCGGCCTTCCGGGAAGGGTTTGTAGTACTTGTCGGTATAGCCGCTCCGAAACAGGACCACCTCTCCGGCGCGGAGCGGGCCGCGCGTTTTCTCCCACGCCTGCAGGTGGGCCACGGTGATCCGCGGGCTCTGTCCGGGGGGAGCTTGGTCCAGCAACGCCGTCACGTCGATGACCGCCGCCGGCCCCATCAGGCGCTCCAGCGGGTACTTGTCTCCGGTGACCCGGCCTTGCGGGCCGGCCTCGGGCAAGCCGCTGCCCGGCGGCGGAATGAAGTGCGCCGGGAAATCCACCTGCGTGCCGGTGTGCTCGTCGATCACGTAGCGCTGCCCGTAGTAGGGCCCCTC
>Ga0247727_10006760_pt1 | contig 22315 bp, 20 predicted proteins | sample WisWelCaveWW1625_FD_202498 | JGI IMG/M metagenome (GOLD analysis project Ga0247727, IMG submission 202498) | Biofilm microbial communities from Wishing Well Cave, Virginia, United States - WW16-25 | ecosystem: Environmental > Aquatic > Deep subsurface > Groundwater > Cave microbial mat | place...
TTGTTTTCTTTGTGTTCCTTTGTGTCGCTTCGTGCCTTTGTGTTGAAAAAGAATAACACAGAGCGCACCAAGGCCACAAAGCCTCACAAAGAAAAACGAGTGGTTGTTTTCTTTGTGTCCCTTTGTGTAGCTTCGTGCCTTTGTGTTGAAAAAGAATAACACAGAGCGCACCAAGGCCACAAAGCCTCACAAAGAAAAACGAGTGGTTGTTTTCTTTGTGTTCCTTTGTGTCGCTTCGTGCCTTTGTGTTGAAAAAGAATAACACCGTGTGCACCAAAACGACAAAGTCTCACAAAGAAAACCGGAGAGGGCATATGACAAGGGAAGAACGAGACGAATTGTCAAATCGAATCATCGGGGCATGTATCGAAGTCCACAAAGAATTAGGACCGGGGCTTTTAGAATCGGTTTACGAAGCTTGCATCATGGAAGAATTTCCACATCATGGTATTCATGCACGTAATCAAGTGAGTTTGCCTATCCATTACAAAGGCAAGAAACTGGCCAAAGAATTCAAAATAGATATCCTGGCCGAAGATGAAATTGTCTTAGAATTAAAATCAATAACGATTATTTTGCCCATTCATGAAGAACAGCTCCTGACGTATTTAAAGCTTGCGAATAAAAGATTGGGACTATTGATCAACTTCAATGTTGAGCTGCTGAAACAAGGCATCCGAAGAAAAATCAACGGCTATGACTAACGGCGACGCAGTTTTTCTTTGTGTAACTTCGTGCCTTAGTGTTGAAAAGCGAATAACACAAAGCGCACCAAGGCCACGAAGCCTCACAAAGAAAAACTGGAACTTGTTTTCTTTGTGTTCCTTTGTGTAGCTTTGTGCCTTAGTGTTGAAAAGCGAATAACACAAAGCGCACCAAGGTCACAAAGCCTCACAAAGAAAAACGAGTGTTTGTTTTCTTTGTGTCCCTTTGTGTAGCTTCGTGCCTTTGTGTTGAAAAAAGAATAACACCGAGCGCACCAAGGCCACAAAGAAAAACCGAGCTTCTCTTTTTGTCTTCCTTCGCGCCGTTTGATGCTTTTGTGTTGAAAAACTTTCAAGAGGAGAATGAAATGACTCGCGCCCACTTGACTATCCCGTTCTTTATGGTTTTTGCTTTTCTTAGCGTCGTTCACGCACAAGAATCTACGCGCCCAATCCACACCTATTCCATCGTGGCGCGCGATACCGCCACCGGTCAAATGGGTGTGGCCGTGCAATCGCATTGGTTTTCTGTCGGCTCGCTGGTCACGTGGGCGGAAGCGGGCGTGGGCGCAGTGGCCACGCAATCTTTTATTGATCCCGCCTATGGCCCGCTGGGCTTGCAATTGATGCGCGCGGGCAAAAATGCAAAACAATCGCTCGCAGCGATCATTGCTTCCGATCCCGGCGAAGCGGTGCGGCAAGTGGCGATGATCGACGCCAAAGGCACCGTTGCCGCGCACACCGGCAGCAAATGCATTCCCGCAGCCGGGCACTTCGTCGGCAAAAATTTTTCCGTGCAAGCCAACCTCATGTTGAATGACAAAGTTTGGCCCGCAATGGCAGAAGCTTATCAAAAAACGACCGGTGATCTTGCCGATAAAATGCTGGCAGCAATGGATGCGGCGCAAGCCGTAGGCGGTGACATTCGCGGCAAGCAATCTGCTGCGATTTTGATTGTGAGTGGAACGAATACCGGCCGGCCGTGGGTCGATCGCGTGATGGAATTACGCGTGGAAGATCATCCCGAGCCGCTGCAAGAATTGCGGCGCTTGGTGCATGTCCATCGCGCGTATCAACACATGAACGCGGGCGATCTCGCGGTGGAACACAATGACATGGAAAAAGCGCTCGCCGAATACGGTGCGGCGCAGAAAATGGTGCCTGATAATCTCGAAATGATTTATTGGACTGCCACTTCGCTGGTGAATGCCGGCCGTTTGGAAGAATCTTTGCCGCTATTCAAAAAAGTTTTTGCCGGCGATCCCAATTGGGCCGAGCTCACGCCGAGGCTGCCGGCGGTAGGGTTGTTGAATGTTGACGAGGCGGGGATGAAGAAGATTTTAAGTGTTGCGCCAAAAATGAAAAAATAGAACACGGATTTCGCGGAGGAGAATAAAATAACATGAAACGATCACCTCCACTATAGTATGAGTAGGAAAACAAAGTCTGATAATATGCCCGTCATCGACATACACGTCCACATTCAACCCTGGGAGCAGCTCAAGCCCGGCGTGCGCGAAAAAATGATTGCCGGCCGCAATGACCTGGCAGCGATCGAGAAATTTATCCAATCGCCCAAAGCGTTTTTGGAGTTTTTGGACGCCAACGGCGTCGAAGCCGCCGGGTTGATCAATTATCCCAGCCCCGATTTGATGGGATTCACGGCAGCGACGAATGATTTTGTGGCGAATTATTGCAAAGAGAATCCGCGCCGGTTGATTGCCTTCGGCGGCGTGCATCCGCGCTTTTGCGACGACGTCGAGGCCGAATTGACGCGCCTGCTCAAGCTCGGCATTCGCTGTTTGAAAGTGCATCCACCGCATCAAAATATTGCCGCCAATGCCTATCGTTACGGGCATGCGGCGCAACAGGATCTTTATCGCCGCGCGGAAAGAGAAAACATGCTCATGATGTTTCATGGCGGCACCAGCATTTTCCCGGGCGCGCGCAATGTGTTTGCGGATACCATGCCGATTGACGACGTGGCGGTTGATTTTCCCGATCTCAAAATCATCATCGCGCACGCGGGCCGGCCGCTGCACGTGGAGACGACTTTCTTCCTGCTGCGCCGGCACAAAAATGTTCATATCGACGTCTCCGGCATTCCCCCCAAGAAGTTGTTGGAATATTTGCCGCGGCTGGAAGAGATCGTGGACAAAACTTTGTGGGGCACGGATTGGCCCAGCCCGGGGGTGAAGGACTTGCGCAAGAATATCGATGATTTTCTCGCGCTGCCGCTGGGGGAGGAAACCAAGAACGCGATTCTTTCCGGCAATGCGCTCAAATTGTTGAGTACGTGTGGTGCAATTTCGGATTGATGCCTTTCAATTTAGTTTGTATATTGCAGCCGTTGATGATCTGATGCCGATTCGGTTGGAATTCGCGAGTATTTTTAACTATGATGCCACGTGAAGTTTATGACGCCGTTGACTTCGATGCGATTCGGGATTTCCTCAAACGCCCCGATCTCGAAGGCCAATATTTCGAGCGCAAAGAGCATCGCTCGCCGGAGGCGCTCGCCCAAACCGTTAGTGCTTTTGCGAATTCGAATCCCGAGGGCGGGCTGATCATCGTCGGCGTCACCGATCGTGAGCGCAAGATCGTCGGCGTAAATCGTCCGGCGGGAACGATCGCGACGCCGATCAACAAAATGCTGCGCTACCCCGAGCATTTGGTGGAAAATCCGGCGGAATATCGTTTGGTGCACAGCACCGATGACGACGGTCAACCCAATCAGCTTCTGCTCATTTATGTGAGTTTTTCCGCCCGCCGCGTGATTGAGCTGACCGACCGCACCGCTTACGAACGCCGCGGCGATCAAACCGTCAAGCTTCGCGACGAAGAGAAAAATGAGCTACGATATGTTAAAGGTCAAAAATCCTTCGAAGATGAGTTTGCCGCGTCCTACGAATCCACGGTATTGGCGGAGGATATTTTGCAGCAATGGACGCAGGCCATTATCGCGCGCAACAATCTTCAGTCTCCGCATACACCCGGCGATTTGCTCATCAACAAACATCTCTTAACGGAAAAAGCCGGTCAGCAGTATATGACTTATGCCGGGATTTTGCTCTTTGCACAGGATCCGAAAAAGTTTCTTTCCGGCGCTTATGTGCGGTTCCTGCGCTACGACGGCAACGTCGAGCAATACGGCGTGCAGCAGAATCTCATCAAAGATGAAACCTTCACTGGCCCGTTGCCGTTGCTGCTAACGCGCGTGCGCGATTTCATGCGCACGCAAGTGCGTGAATTCAGCTATCTCGGCCCGGCAGGCCGTTTCATCGATGAACCCGAATATCCGGAATTCGTCTGGGACGAAGCGATGGTCAACGCTCTCGTGCATCGTTCGTACAGTTTTCAAAACGTGCCGATCTTCATCAAGATGTTTGACGACCATCTCGAAGTGATCAGTCCGGGAGATTATCCTTTGGGCGTGCGGCCCGGGTATTTCATTCACAATCCTCGCAATTCGAATTTGATGGAAGCGATGCGCTATCTGCAATATGTGAAAATGGCGCAGGAAGGCACACGCCGCATGTTTCAATTGATGCGGGAAGCGGGCCTGCCCGAACCGGAATATTCGCCGGCCGGCCAGCCCACGGTAAAAGTCCTTTTGCGCAATGACATCAGCCGGCGAAGGAGAGCAAGATAAAATTTCGGATTTTCGCGCTTGACTTTTTCAGATAATATTCTATCATATTCCCCGCTAAACGGTTGAAACGCCGCCCGCGCGAACGGCGGCGTCCAGTATCTTCGTCGCGTGTCTATTGCGTCTCTCAGCTCGATCCAACCCCTTTGGTTTGCACCCTTGCCGGGCGTGATCGGACACTGAAGTACCGTTGTCTTTTTCACGAAGGGTAGGCCGGTAATGGGTGTTCCATTGGGAGCAATGGGGGCTATTCGTTTTTGTGCTCATCCTCGGGCATGCCTCGCCTTCTTATACCTCAGTTACCCATGTAATTCACCTTTCAAAATTTTCCATTACACGCAGGGAGAATGCTCATGCGATCTCTACGAGGCCTTTTCGTTTTCGGCCTGATCTGGCTGTGCGCCGCTGCGCCGGCTTTCGGGCAAAACGATCATCTGCTCATCACCGAGTTCGTGGTAACGCCGACGGCCGGCGAGTTCATCGAGGTTTTCAATCCGACTTCGGCTACGGTGGATTTATCGACTTATTATCTCACCGACGACGTCACTTCTAACAACAATGATTATGTCAAAGTTGTGAATGGAGCCGGAGCATTGTCACTAACCTCGGCGGATTTTCTCGTTAAATTTCCCGACGGCGCGAGTATCGCGCCGGGAGAAGCACAAACCATTGCTTTCAGCGATACCGCTTTTTCCCGCATCTATGGCAAGCCCGTCAGTTACGAAGTTTTTAGCAGCAGCCCTGGCGTGCCTGACATGGTCACGATCGCAGCGACGGCGAACGCGGGTCTGACCAATGGCAGCGAAAGCGTCGTGCTGTTTACTTGGGACGGCACCAGCGATCTCGTACAAGACGTCGATTATGTGGTGTGGGGCAACAAAGGCACGGCAGTGGATAAATCCGGTTTGGCGATCGACGGCCCGGATGCCGGTACCGAGGTCAGCACATATCAAAATGACACGGTTGTGGCGAATCAATCCGTGGTCAATGCGGACAACGACGCCGATCTTGAGCCGCACGATTTTGGCGACAGCGCGCAGCGCGTGACGTTGGAGGTAGGTGAGATTTTGACCGGCGGTAACGGCATTACAGGCCATAACGAAACCAGCGAAAATCTCAGTTTTGCCGGCGGCAGCTGGGCGAGCAGCGATGCGCCCACGCCCGGCAGCGTTGCTTTGGGCGCGCAGCTTGACGTCAGTCCGCCGGCCAAGATCACGGCCATGCCCGGCGAAACCATCACGGTTCCTTTGAATCTCACCAATCCGGCGGCCAAGGCCATTGATGCTTTTGGATTGAGATTGCTGTTTCCCGGCGCGCTGTTGGATTACGACACCGTGCAAACCGCCGGCACACTGACCAATGGCTGGCTGGTGGTCAACGGCAATCAAACCGGCGCCAACGAAGTGACGCTGGGTGGATTTCATATTGCGGCCACCACCGCCTCGGGCGTGTTGCTGAATTTGAAATTCACCGTCAAGCCCGACGCGACCGGCAAAGATAGTTTGAAGCTCGGCAACTTTACCGACGATCTCGCCAGGGCGACGACGACCGACGGCGTTTTTGAAATCGTGCCGGTCCCCGTTTTCACCGCAATTTTAAACGGGGATCAAGAAGTTCCGCCGATCAGCACGCCTGCTAAAGGCCAAGTCACGGCGACATTAATGGGAAACCAGCTCGTGGTCACCGGCTCGTTCAGCAATCTCAGCAGCGATTTCAATGCGGCGGTTCGGGGTGGCGCGCATTTGCATCTTGCGCCTGCCGGGCGCAACGGCGGCATTCAAATCGAGCTGGCGGCGACGGTGAACGCCGATCAACGCAGCGGCACGTTCGAGGCGGCTAACAATACCTTCACACTCACCAATGATCTTGTCACGGCGCTCAACGACCGCAAGCTCTACGCCAACATTCACACCCAGACTTATCCCGGTGGCGAAATTCGCGGCCAGTTGGTGCCCGAGGCCGAGGCCTATTATCGCGCCAATCTCGCCGGCAGCAACGAAGTACCGGCGGTGAGTTCCACCGGCAACGGCGGCATCATTTTCGAGCTGCGCGGCAACGAGCTCACGGTTTCGGGATCCTTTAAAGAGCTCGGCAGCAATTTCAATCCGAATGTTCAAGGCGGCGCGCATATTCATTTGGCGCCCGCTGGGCGAAATGGCGGCATTCAATTGAATTTTACCACCGTCACCGATGCCGATTTGCGCGGCGGCGTGTTTGAAGCCGCGAGCAACAAATTCACCTTGACGCCGGATCAGCTCGCCGCTTTGCAAGCGCGCAGGCTGTATGCCAACGTGCACACCACGACTTTTGGCGGCGGCGAGATTCGCGGCCAAATTTTGCGGCTAACGGCCAATGCGTTTCGCGTGAATTTCTCCGGTGGAAATGAAGTGCCGCCGCTGGCCACGACCGGAGCCGGGGCGTTGATGCTCGAGCTCGTCGATAATCAACTCACGGTTTCAGGCGCCTTCAACAATCTCGGCAGCGATTTCAACGCCGCGGTTCGGGGTGGCGCGCATTTGCATCTGGCGCCCATCGGGCACAACGGCGGCATTCAAATCGAGCTGGCGGCGACGGTGAATGCCGACAATCGCAGCGGCACGTTCGAGGCGGCCAGCAACACCTTCACGCTCACCACTGATCTGGTCACGGCGCTCAGAGGCCGCAAGCTTTACGCCAACATCCACACCCAGACTTATGCCGGCGGCGAAATTCGCGGCCAGGTTTTGCCGGAGAATTATTCTTTTTTTACTGCGGCGTTGTCGGCTCGCAATGAAGTGCAGCCTGTCGCGAGCACGGCCCGCGGTGGTGTGGTCGTGGAATTGAGTGGAACGAGAATGACGCTGACCGGTTCTTTCAGCGACTTGACCAGCGATTTCAATCCCAATGTCCGCGGCGGTGCGCATTTGCATGCGGCCCCGGCGGGTCAAAACGGCGGCATTCAGATCGAGCTCGCTACCGCGCTTGACGCGAATGCGCGCGGCGGCGTGTTCGAGGCGGCGAGCAACACTTTTGCTTTGACCACCGATCAAGTCACGGCGTTGCGCACGGGCGGGATGTATGCCAACGTGCACACCCAGACTTTTGCGAGCGGCGAAATGCGCGGCCAGCTTTTGGCTGATCCCAATCGCTTTCCGAATGCCACAACCATCACCAGCCCGGCTTCGGACAGCACGGTGGTGATTGAAGGTTCCAGCGAGACCTTGTTCCTGGCGACATGGAGCACAGCCACAGATCCGGACAACAACCTGGTGGTCTATCTTTGGCAACTGTCCCCCGACCGGCAATTCAATACGGTGCTGGTCAATCGCAACACCAACACGGCAACCTCGTTCTCGGCAAATTTTTCCGATGTCGATTCGATTTTGGCGGCTGCGGGCGTGGCCGTCGGCAATACCGTCAAACTTTATCATCGCGCCAATACTGCAGACGGGAGTTTACAGTCGCTCGGCGCGATCGATTCGGTCAACGTCACGCGCGGTTTGATCGTCTCGGTTGAAGAACGTGAAGACGGCCTGCCCACGACGTTTGCTTTGCACGGCAACTATCCCAATCCCTTCAATCCTTCGACCATCATACTCTACGACTTGCCGCAAGCCAATCACGTGAAGCTGGAGATTTATAACCTGCTGGGCAAAACGGTGCGCACGCTGGTGGATGCGAAAGAAGCGCCGGGTTTCAAGCACATAACTTGGGACGGCGCGAATGACGCCGGCGAGCGCGTGACCAGCGGCATTTATATTTATCGCATTGAGACCGAAAGTTTCTCAGCAACGCGCAAGCTCACGCTGTTGCGATAGCGGAAGGCGTGGGCGATGAGTGAAAGACGAGAGGGGACGGCGTCTTGCGCCGTTTTCTCCATGTCATTTGTAAGAATCTTTTTCAGCACTGGTCACTGTGCTTATGCTGAAAAAGATTCTTTTTTTATACGTGGGGTTCGACGCCGGAAATGATCGCCGACGTGCAAGCCTGGCTCAACACGCCCGCAAGCAATTTCGGCTGGTTGCTGTTGAGCAATGAAAGCACGAATGGCAGCAGCAAGCGCTTCGACTCGCAGCAAAACCCTGTTGCCGGCAATCGCCCGCTACTGGCAGTGCGCTACACGACGTCGACCGATGTCAAAGATGAAGTTGATGCGCCTCCGGCAAAATTCGAGCTGGCGCAAAATTATCCCAATCCCTTCAATCCAAACACAGTGATCGGTTTTCATTTGCCAGTGCGCAATGAAGTGGCGTTGCGAATTTACAATCTCGCCGGAGAATTGATTATGCAATTGGTAAACGGCAGGTATGAAAGCGGTTTGCATGAAGTGGTTTGGGAGGGCAGGAATGATGCGGGCGCGCGCGTGGCCAGTGGAGTATATGTATACAAACTGGAAGCGGGCAACTGGGTGGCGCGAAAGAAACTTTTGGTGATGAAATGAGTGAAGCCCGGTTTGTAAAGCCATCTTTTGCGCAAGCCGAGCTTCGCCTCGTGGTCTCTTACAACCCCAACTCTCTTTCAACTTCTACGAGGGGTATTGTAGCCTTTTGCTTGGAAAGCTCGTCCAGGTAATCCATAAACTCTTTGTTGTTTCGCAAGAGCTCAATTTCAAGATCAAATTCACCAATTGGAGCCAGGACAAAACCAGGATGATTAGCCTTGCGTAAAATCACCGCTTCCTGACGAGCTATTTCAAGCAACTCGTCTATAGAATTTCGCAATGGTGTCAACTCAATAACTTTCATAGCTCAAACTCCTTTTCTCTTTCCCCTAATTACCATAACTAAAATAGCGGATATATCTAGCGAAGTCAAGTATGACCCCGACGATTTAGAATCTGCGAGACGGTAAAGAAACGACACAACGAAGAGTCTGAAATTTCCCCTTGGGCAACGGCCTTGCATAACCCGGCAATTTTCCTACTTGCCTTCGCTTGGTCCAAATTGATATATTGGTGCATCTACTGTAAGCTCGTCACACTTCGAGCCAATGAAAAGTTCCGCACCATTCGAGACAAATATGAAAGCAGTATATTTCAACCAATACGGCGACGAATCCGTTCTGCAATACGGCGAATTGCCCGATCCACAAATCAATGCCAATCAAGTTTTGGTCGAGATCAAAGCCTGCGGCGTGAATCATCTCGATCTGTGGGTAAGGCGCGGTGTGCCCGGCGCGCGTTTGAAGATGCCACACATTTTGGGATCAGACATTTCGGGCATAGTTGCCGCAGTTGGTGAGTTGGTGACACACGTCAAAACCGGCGAGGAAGTGATTGTTTCTCCCGGCGTCTCCTGCGGCAGGTGCGAATGGTGTTTGACCAGCTTCGATAATAATTGCAGACATTACGGCGTGATTGGCGAGCACATGCCCGGCGGCTATGCGCAATTCATAGCGGTGCCTGCAGTCAATTTAATTCCCAAACCGGCAAATATGAATTTTATCGAAGCGGCGGCTTTTCCTTTAACTTTTCTCACGAGCTGGCACATGCTCGTGACGCAATGCCAGGTTCGTCCCGGCGAGGTTGTTTTGATTCTCGCCGCCGGCAGCGGCGTTGGCGTGGCTGCCGTGCAAATCGCCAAGCTGCACGGCGCAACTGTGATCGCGGCTGCGGGCAGCGAGGAAAAACTCGAAAAGGTCAAAACGCTCGGCGCGGATTATGTGATCAATTATGAAAAACAAAATTTCCGCGAAGAGACGCTGAAGATCACCAATAAACGCGGCGTGGATATTCTCTTCGAGCACGTCGGCGAAAAAACCTGGCAGGATTCCATCAAAACCCTCGCGCGCGGCGGCCGCTTGGTGACTTGCGGCGCGACCACAGGTTATAACGCGCTCACGGATTTGCGGTATCTCTTTTCGAAAAATCTAAAAATCTTCGGCAACCTCATGGGCTCAAAAGGCGAGCTCTTGCACCTCGTCGAATTTTTCAAAACCGGCAAATTTAAACCGGTGATTGATCGCACGCTGCCGCTCCCGCAAGCGGCCGAGGCGCATCGTATTCTCGCGCAACGCGAGCAGTTCGGAAAAGTGGTATTGGAAATTTGAATTTTCCTCTTATATTTCCTTTCGTTTTGTCCGCACCGGCTTTCACGTCGTTGCGTGCGGGTGAACGCACGCTCCAATTCCTGATTAAAAATTTTGCCTTAAAACTCTTTGGCTGGTTTGAAAGTCAAATTTTATTGGTATAACTGTTTTGCGTTGTCATCAAGAGAACATTTTGAAACGCCCGGACGTCATTGCGAGCCGGCTTTATCGACGAAGCAATCCCATTTTATACGGTTAGCGATTGCCATAAGATTGCTTCGGCGAAAAGATGCTTCGCAATGACGGCAGTTGCAGGCTTTTTAATGCGCTCTCTTCGGCGCAGTTTAAAAATGAACCTCATGGAGGTGTAATGCACATCGACATTCAAGCGATCAACGAAAAAATTCGGCGCGAAAGCGTATTTGTTGAGAAATTAACCAAAGAAGTGGCCAAAGTCATCGTCGGTCAAAAATACATGGTGGAGCGCTTGATCATCGGCCTGCTCAGCAACGGCCACGTGCTGCTCGAAGGCGTTCCCGGTTTGGCCAAAACGCTGGCCGTCAAAACACTATCCTCGGTCATTCAAACCAAATTTCAACGCATACAATTCACGCCGGATTTGCTGCCGGCGGATCTGGTCGGCACGCTGATTTACGATCAAAAAAACGGCGAGTTCACCACCAAAAAAGGCCCGATCTTCGCAAACTTGATTCTCGCGGATGAAATCAACCGCTCGCCCGCGAAAGTGCAATCCGCTTTGCTTGAAGCGATGATGGAGCGGCAAGTTACGATAGGGGAAAAGACTTTCAAGCTCGACGACCCGTTTCTCGTGCTCGCCACGCAAAACCCGATTGAGCAGGAAGGCACTTATCCTCTCCCGGAAGCGCAGGTTGATCGCTTCATGCTCAAACTGGCGATTGGCTACCCTAATAAAGAAGAAGAATTGGAAATCATGCGGCGCATGACGCGCGGCAATCTCGAAGAGCTTATGCCGGTGGTGACGCCTGCAGAGATCGTGCGCGCGCGCAACGTGGTCACTGAAATTTACATGGATGAAAAAGTCGAGCACTATATCGTTGACATTGTTTTCGCCACGCGCGAGCCGGAAAAATATGGCTTGCGCGAGCTGGCCGATTTGATTCAATACGGCGCGAGCCCGCGTGCCAGCATTTTTCTCGCGCAAGCAGCGAAAGCTCAAGCCTTTCTGCGCGGCCGCGGCTATGTTACGCCTGAAGATGTGCGCTCGATTGCAATGGATGTCTTGCGCCATCGCATTTTATTGACCTACGAAGCTGAAGCCGAAGAAAGAACGTCGGAGTATGTGGTTGGGCAGGTGTTGAGCCGGATTGAAGTGCCGTGATATTTTTGGAGCAGAATTCACAGAGAATTCAAATTAACGAAAAAGGGTATAAGCCATGGCAACCGCATATAACGTTTCGCTCTCTCCGGAAATATACTCAGCCCTCGAAACTCAAGCGCAAGCACGAGGCTGGAGTATTCAGCAGTTTGTTGAATTTCTTACGCGTGAGTATGAAAAGTTGCGTGAACGCGCTTTTCTGGAAGGGCTGCGGGCAGACGGCCTCATTGCTTCATTTCCAGCCAGTACCGCGGCCATGCTTCATGATTTCATGCCAGTGCCGATTAAAGATGAGCCGATTTCTCAAACCATTATTGAAGATCGTGAGCCGCGCTGATGAATTTCTATTTTGACAGTAGCGGCATCGCAAAAAAGTATGTGGCCGAAGTCGGTTCAGATTGGGTGATTGCAACTACGTCGCCGGAAAGTGGAAACAACAAACTGAATGCCGCTGCCCAAACCGAGGGCTTGTTTGTCGAAAATCCCAATCAGCATCGTTGATGGTAAATTCAGCCATGATCCCCAAAGAAATCCTAAAAAAAGTCCGCCGCCTTGAAATTCAAACCCGCGCGCTGGTCAACGACGTGTTCAGCGGCGAGTATCATTCTGTGTTTAAAGGCCGCGGCATGGAGTTCGCCGAGGTGCGCGAATACGTCATCGGCGACGACATTCGCAACATCGATTGGAATGTCACCGCGCGCACCGGGCATCCTTTTGTCAAAGTCTTCGATGAAGAGCGTGAGCTTACCGTGATGCTTCTGGTCGATGCCAGCTCCTCCGGCGAGTTCGGCACGCAGGAGCAAATGAAAGGCGACATCGCGGCGGAAATTTGCGCCTTGCTCGCATTTTCGGCGATCAAGAATAATGACAAAGTCGGCCTGATCATTTTCACCGATCGCATCGAAAAATTTGTGCCGCCGAAAAAAGGGCGCACACATGTATTGCGCGTGCTGCGCGAAGTGTTGTATCACAAGCCCGAAGGCCGCGCGACTGACATTGCGATGGCTTTGGAATATCTCAACCGCGTCATTCGCCGCAAGGCCGTGGTCTTTCTCGTTTCCGATTTTCTTTCCGAAGGTTATGAAAAAGCTTTGCGCGTGGCCGGCAAACGCCACGACGTGATCGCCATTCCCATTACCGATCCGCGCGAAACCGAAATCCCTAACGTGGGATTCGTGGAATTGGAGGACGCCGAAACCGGTGAAGTGCATTTGCTGGATACGACGAACACGGCCAATCGACAAGCCTTCGCACGTGAAGCCGCGCGCCGTGGCTTACTGCGCGAAAAATCCTTGCGCTCGTCCAAAGTCGATCCGGTCGACATTCACACCGACAAGCCTTATATCGAGCCGCTGGTGCGCTTTTTCAAAATGCGCGCAAAGAGGTTTCGGTGACATGAGGGTTTACGTTTGACCGCAACATTTAGCCGGCACTACCATCATAGATGTCATTCTGGAAGAATCTTTTTTAGCGTTTGGCACAACGCCCAAATGAGCGGCTGTTCCAATACTGAAAAAGATTCTTCCAGAATGACAGAGGCTATGCACTTTCCATCAAAACACTGTTGATTGAACCTTGAGCATAAATGACGTTGCCATCATGAAAATTTTTCGCCTTCGAACAAGCTTTCTTTTTGCCTTTTGTCTTTTGTTTTTTGCCCTCTCCGCCTGCCAGCAAGCCAAGCCGAATCTCTCCGGCGAGCGCGTGCGCGATTTTGCCAACGTGCTTTACAATCGCGATCTCTTTAAACCAGCGATTGCCGAATATGAGCGCTATTTGCAGAATTATCCCCTCGACGAGCGCGAGCAGGCCAACATTAGTTACACCATCGGCAATATTTATTTCGACCGCCTGCGCGATTACGAAGCGGCGCTGGCCTATTACCTGCGCGTGAAAGAGCTGTATCCCAAAAGCGAATTGGTCGATGACGCGAGCAAGCGCGTGGTCGAATGCCTCGAGCGTTTGCAACGTTCTGCCGATGCGCAACAAGCTTTGGAAGAAAGCACCATGATCGATCCCGCGCAAATGGCGGAGAAACGGCCGGGCGAAGTGATTGCCAAAATCGGGGACCGCGAAATCACGACCGGCGACCTGGAATTTGAAATGAAAAACCTGCCGCCGTTTTTGCAGGCGCAAATCAAAGATCGCAACAAAAAAATAGAGTTCCTGAAGCAGTTTGTTGCCTCGGAATTGCTATACAACACCGCCAAGCGCAAAGGATTGGAAAACGACAAGGAAGTCCTTGCCGCCGCTTTTCAAGCGAAGAAGAATATCATCGTGCAAAGATTTTTGCAGGAAGAAATCAGCCGGAACGTGCAAGTCGATCCGGGCAACTTGGAATTATATTATCGCGCGAATTTGCAACGCTATGCCCGGGCCGATTCCGGCGACCGGGCACCGGCGTTGGAAGAAGTGCGCTCGCAAGTGACGCAAGATTATTTGCGCGAGAAGCAGCAGGAAACTTACAATCAACTAGTCGAGCGCATGATGCGCGCCGAAGCCGTCGTTATTTACGAAGACAAAGTGCAATGAAAGCGTTTTGCATATTATCTCGTTTATCTCGTTCCCGCGCTCTGCGTGGGAACGTCTATTTCAACGCTCTGCGTCAAACTAATCGCCGTTTGCTTTTTGCCGTTTGCTTTTTGCTTTTTGCCGTTCCCACACGGCCGCAATCCGGCGCGCCGGTCTCCGTCGAATCGCGCGTGGACAAAGCCACGATCACCATAGGCGATACCGTGCGTTACACCGTGCGCTTGAGCCGAGACGAAAAAACGCAAGTGCGCTGGCCCGGCCTCGGCGCCAATCTCGGCGTATTCGAGATTCGCGATTACGACAAGCCCGAGCCGCGCCAAGAAAAGAATCGCATTATCGAAAAGATTTCATATACGATCTCGACGTTCGACACCGGCCGCTTTATGATTCCGCCGCTGACGATCAACTATCTCGCGCCGCCGGATTCCGCTTGGCAAACGATAAATACGGAGAGCCTGCAAATCTACGTGCGTTCGATTTTGCCGAGCGAAGCCGGCGACATTCGCGAAGTCAAAGCGCCGTTGGAATTGCCGCGCGATTGGCGGCAAGTGGTTTTAATCGCTGCCATTTCTGCAGCGATTATCTTGCTCGCCATACTTGGCTATCTTTGGTGGCGCAAACGCCGGGGCAAAAGTTTATTGCCGCAACGCCTCGAGCCGGCGCGGCCCGCGCACGAGTTGGCGTTGGAAGAGTTGCGCCAATTGCGCGCAAGCGACTTGTTGGCGCGCGGAGAAATCAAATTGTTTTACAGCCTGCTTTCCGAAATCATGCGGCGTTATTTCGAAGGCCGATATCGAATCATGGCTTTGGAGATGACGACTTTCGAGCTGGACGGAGAGCTGCGCAAAGCCGAGCACAACCGCAATGCCTGCGATGACATGCGTGAATTACTGGAGCTTTGCGATTTGGTAAAGTTCGCTAAATATATCCCGGCGAATGAAGAAGCCGTGAGATTGCTCGAGCGCGCCGAGGCTTTTGTTGAAGTGACGAAGCCGGTGGTGGTCGTTGTTGAGGGCAAACAAAACGGCAAGTCGGTAATGATGAATGCCGAACCGGCGAGTTCTTCGCCCAAGATTGCTGAAAAAGCGAACGAAGCTTGATTTTTGCTGGTTATGGACGTATTGAACAAATTACGGCTCTTGTATAAAAACCCGCGGAAATTTTTTCGTTTAGTTCTAGAGCATAGCGACGTCCGTGGCAAAATTGATCCGATAAAACACCCGGAGTATAAAGATAAATTTTCATTAACCCTGGCGGAATGGATCATCTATCACCAAAAAGACATTGCCACCAAACAAGTGACGTGGATGGGCATTCCGCTCTGGAAAAACGTATTGGATTTGCACGTTTATCAAGAAATTATTTTCGAACAAGCTCCCGAGGTGATCGTCGAGATCGGTTCGGCCTATGGCGGCAGCACGATGTATTTTGCCAATCTTTGCGACGCTCTCGGCCGCGGTACGGTCGTGTCCATCGATCTTTTTCGCGACACCTTCGTCGCCAAGCACGACCGAATCATCGCAGTTACCGGCAACAGCACGGACCTGAACGTTATTCAAAAAGTTCATGAGATCGTAAATGGAAGAAGCGCGCTGGTCATACAAGACGCGGATCACAGCAAGGAAATCGTTCTTGCGGACTTGAACAATTATTCGGACCTCGTTTCTCTTAATGGTTATTTCATCGTTGAAGACGGCATTGCAGATGTTTTCAATCCGGGCAACGGCGTCGGCAGAATGATAAAGGGCCCGCTGTATGCGGTTGAAGAGTTTCTTGCGAAGAATACAAGTTTTATAGTGGATGAATCAAAAGAAAGATATTTGATCACACAAAACCCGAAGGGTTATTTGAAGAGGATTCGCTGAAGCCCATGCCCAATTTCGCCAATCCACAATTTCTATTCTTGCTTCTGATATTGCCGCTGCTGGCGTGGTGGTACGGGCGCAGCTATGCCAGGCGTGCGGCCACGATTCGTTATTCGAATTTGGATTTGCTCAAAAATTTGCCCAAGCCTTCAAATTATTGGTCGCGGCATCTGCAATTCGGCATGCGCCTGCTTGCGCTCGCACTGGTGATCGTGGCTCTGGCGCGGCCGCAAAGCGGGCACACCGAAGAAGAAGTGACCACCGAGGGCATCGACATCGTGCTCGCGCTTGACATTTCAAGCAGCATGCTGGCGGAAGATTTCAAGCCCAAGAACCGATTGGAGGCCGCCAAGCAAGTAGCGGAAGGATTTATCAAGGGCCGCAAGAACGATCGCATCGGCATGGTGGTGTTTGCGGCGCGCAGTTTCACGCAATGCCCGCTTACGCTCGACTACGGCATCCTCATCAATTTTCTGCGCAAAGCGGAAACCGGCATGACCGACGACGGTACGGCCATCGGGCTGGGTTTGGCGACGGCGGTCGATCGTTTGCGCAACAGCAAGGCCAAAAGCAAAGTCATTATATTGCTCACCGACGGCGTGAACAATGCCGGCGAGATCGACCCTATCACTGCGGCGCGCCTGGCCGAAGCTTTCGGCGTGCGCATTTATACCATCGGCGCGGGCACGCGCGGCGAGGCGATGTTTCCGGTGCAGGATCCGGTTTTCGGCAAGCGCTACGTGCGCATGCCGGTGGAGATCGACGAAGCCATGCTCACGCGCCTCGCGAAGATCACGAAAGGCGCATATTACCGCGCCACCAATCGTGGCAGTTTGGAAAAAATTTTCGCGGAAATCGACCAGCTCGAAAAAACCAAAATCGAAGTCAAGCAATTCACCCGCTATCGTGAGCTGTTCGTTTACTGGCTGGCGACCGCGTTTGGGCTGGTTTTTATCGAAGTCGTTTTGATGAACACTAAATTTCGCAAGATTCCATGATTCGTTTCGCCAATGATTTCGCGCTGTATTTGTTGTTGCTGCTTCCGGCGTTGGCGTTTTTCTTTTATCTGGTTTTGCGCTGGAAGAAAAAAGCACTGCAGCGTTTCGGTAATTTGCTGTTGCTGCAACAATTGACGCCGGCGTTCAGCGCGGGACGGCGCAATTGGAAAATCGTGTTGCTGCTGGCCGCGCTCGCTTTCATGATTTTGGCATTGGCGCGGCCGCAGCTCGGCACGGCTTTGGAAGAAGTGAAGCGCAAAGGCGTGGATATTTTCATTGCCATCGACGTTTCCAACTCCATGCTCGCGGAAGATATTCCGCCCAACCGTTTGGCCAAAGCGCGGCACGAGGTTTCTTCGCTGATCGACAAGCTGCAGGGCGACCGCATCGGCATCATTGCGTTCGCGGGCGAGGCGTTCGTGCAATGCCCCTTGACTTTGGATTATGGCGCTGCGAATATATTTCTCGAAGTGCTGTCGCCCAGCTTGATTCCCACGCCGGGCACGGATATTGGCAAGGCGATCACGCTGGCTTTGCAAAGCTTCGAAGGCACGGAACGCAAGTATAAAGTGTTGGTGCTGATCACCGACGGCGAGCATCATGCCGACGACGTTATGCCGATTGCCGAAGAAGCCGAGCGCCAGGGCGTGGTGGTTTACACGGTCGGCATCGGTTCACCGCAGGGCGTGCCCATTCCTCTGGCGGAAGACGGCGCGAGCGGTTATAAAAAAAGCCGCAGCGGCGAAGTGATCGTCACCAAGCTGGATGAAGTGACGCTGGAAAAAATCGCGCTGCAAACCGGCGGCAAATATTATCGCGCTTCCTCCGGCGAAGCCGAGTTGGATCGCATTTATGAAGACATCTCCAGCATGGAAAAGAAAGAGCTGGCCTCGCTAAAGTTTTCGCAATTCGAGGAACGCTATCAATATGTTTTGTGCGCCGGTTTTGTTTTGCTGCTGGCCGAGCTGCTGCTGGCCGAGCGGCGCAACGTAAAGACTGAAATCCGCCGGCGGTTTGTGCCAGAGGAACAATCTGAAGCGGCGTGACTTGCAATCTATTTTGTGCCGCGCACCCAGCTGTGTCATTCAGGAATCTTTTTCAGCATCAAGTATTCTTTTGAATTTGAAAATGATTCCTGACAGGGTATGGGGTGGGTGAAATTAACAAAAAACATTTTCACATCTGATATTGATATGAGCACCAAAAGTATTTCAAAATTTCAGCACTCGTTCAAAGCCTCCACCTTCAATCGTCTATCATCAATCCTCGGCCTCAGTGTGCTGATGATCGGCTCGTTCGTTTCGCAGGCGCATGCCCAAGGCGCCGGCCGCCGGCAAGTGCTGGAAGGCAATCGCCACTATGCCGAGGGCAAATATGACGAAGCCAATGACAGCTATCGCGACGCGCAAATCGACAATCCCGAATCGCCGATCATTCACTTCAACCTCGGCGACGTGCAGTATCAAAAGCGGAATTACGAAGAGGCATTGAAGACGTATCGTGAATCCATTCAGAAAAGCAATGACGTGAAATTGCAAGCGCAGGCGTATTACAATATTGGGAACACGCTTTATCGTCTGAACAAGCTGCCAGAAAGTATTATGGCGTATCAACAAACATTGAAGTTGGATCCCGACGACGAAGACGCAAAATACAATTTGGAATACGTCCGCGCCAAATTGAAACAAGACGCGCAAAAGCAGCCGCAAGATCAACAACAGCAGCAGCAGCAACAACAACATGAGCAACAGCAACAATCTGGCGATCAGCAGGATCAAGATCAGAATCAAAAGAACGAGCAGGAGCAGCAGCAACAAGAACAGAATCAAAAGGAAAATCAGTCGCAAGAGCAGGAACAGCAAGAGCAATCACAACAGCAAAACGAGCAGCCGGGGCAACAAATGAAAGAGGGAAAGCTTACCAAAGAAGACGCAGAGCGCCTGCTCGAGGCCTTGCAGAATCAGGAAAAAGAAACGCAGAAGAAACGCCAGGCCAAAGTCAGCGGCCGCGTGCGGGTGGAAAAAGATTGGTAGTGCTTTCATAGCAGCACCGATTAAATAACTTTCCCTTTTGAGCCGGGCTGTCATTCCCGCAGTCTTTAAGCGGGAATACATTTTACGCCGTCTGGATGCCCGATTAAAGCGTTCGGGCATGACACATCAAATGAGTAAGTTATTTAATCGGCATTCCATCGAAGGGTTACAGATTTTGAGTATCAAAACTCATAACGCACAAAACGCCTGAATATGATTCTTCGCAATATCACCATAATTTCCATTTTCATCGTATGCGCATGGCGATCGTTAGTGTTCGCACAAAACATCGTCGCCACGGTTGATCGCACGCGCATCGGCCTCAATGAAGGTTTCACTTTGAGCGTGGAAATCTCCGGACGCGGCGCGGGCGAGCACAAGCTGCCGGATATGAGCAGTTTTGCCGCATTGGCCGACAAAAGCTCTTCACAAAATTTTCAACTCATTAACGGCCGCATGTCGGCGTCGACCACGATCAAGTATACTTTTTTTGCGCAAGCAGCAGGCAGTTTTGAAATCGGGCCCGTCGAAGTGGAAATTGACGGCCAGGTGCAACGCACCAAGCCCATTCGCCTCGAAATCGTCTCTTCCTCCGGCAGCGCGCCGCCGGTGAGCGGCCAGCAGCAAGCGCCGGCGCAAACCGATCCCACTGTACAAGCCGATGAGAGCGCGCTGTTTTTGCGGGCAGAAGTGGATCGCCGCACGGCCTATCAAAACGAGCCAGTGCTCGTCACTTATAAAATTTACACGTTGCGCAACATCAACGGCTACAATGTTTCCAAGCTGCCTAACTTTTCCGGTTTTTGGGTGGAAAATTTCGACCAGCCGCAGCGTCCGCGCACTTATCAGCAAACGATCAACGGCCAGCGTTATTTGATTGCCGAAATCAGGCGCAGCGCGATTTTTCCGCAAAGCCCAGGCACGCAATTGCTGGAGCCGATGGCGCTGGAATGCGAAGTGCAAATGCCGCGCTCGCGCAACCGCTCGCGCGATCCCTTTGAAAGTTTTTTTGAAGACCCTTTTTTTGCGCGCACGGCGCGGGTCGCGATTTCTTCCAAGCCGGTTGAAATCGAAGCCTTGCCCTTGCCCGCTTCCGGCCGACCTGCAGACTTCACTGGCGCGGTGGGAAATTATACGCTCAAAGCGACGGTAGATCGCACGACGGTAAAAACGAACGAAGCCGTTACTCTTAAAATTACGGCGAGCGGGCAAGGCAATATCAAAACATTGCCGTTGCCGCGTCTGGAACTGCCGCCGGACTTCGAGGTGTATGATCCGAAAATTTCCGAAAACGTCGAACGCAGCGGCAATCAAATTTCCGGCAGCAAAACCTGGGAATATGTGATGGTGCCGCGTTTTGCCGGAACGCACGAGATCAAGGCGGTTCAGCTCAGTTTTTTCGAGGCGCGCGCCAAACAATATCGCACCGCGGCCACCACGCCGATCGTGCTAACTATTGAACAAGGTGCGGGACAATTGGCAACGGCAACGGGCGGGATTTCGAAGCAAGATGTGCGGCTGCTCGGCCAGGACATTCGCTTTATTTCAATTTCTCCTGCGCCGTTCGAAAAAATCGGGGGCCGCAATTATACGCAGCCCTGGTTCATTGCCTTATTGATTTTGCCGGTGCTGGGATTGGCGGGCGCGTTTTGGCAGCAACAACAGCGAGAAAAATTAATGACGAACGTGGCATACGCGCGCAACCGCAAAGCCACCAAGGCCGCGCTCAAGCATCTTCAAGCAGCGAAAAAATTGCTCGCGAACAATGAAGACAAACCGTTTTATGCGGAAGTGCAAAAAGCAATGATGGGATTTCTGGGCAACAAGTTAAACGTTGCCGAAGCAAAGCTGGTCACCGACGACATCGAACAATTGCTGCACAGCAAAAACGTGCCGCCGCAAGTTATTGCAGATTACGTGAGTTGTTTGCATACTTGCGATTACCAGCGCTTTGCGCCGGCGCAAGCGAATGGCGTTGAGATGAAGCAATTTTATGCGCGCGCAGAAAAAGCCATTGCCGAGCTGGAGGAGAGGTTGTGAGGTTGCAAGCATTGATCGGGCTTTTCTGTCCGGGCGTCCCCCTATGCTGTCATTCCGTAGGAATCTTTTTAAGGTTTTGCACGGCGTTCTGCTTACTCTTGGCATCCTTCGTTTGCCCAAATCTTTTCGCCGACGAAACGGCCAGCCTTTTCCAACAAGGCAACCAGTTTTATCAAGCCGGGGAATACCAAAAATCGACGGAGGTTTACGAAAGAATCTTGCAGCTCGGCCGGGAAAATTGGCAGGTCTATTATAACCTCGGCAATGCTTATTACAAACAGCGGCAGCCCGGAAATGCGATATTGAATTACGAGCGCGCACTGCGCTTGTCTTCCGACAACGAAGATATTCGTTTCAATCTCGACCTGGCCAATTTACAAATCGCCGATCGCATTGCCGCGCCGCCGCGCACGGTTGCGTTAGTGTGGCTGGAAAATGCTTTGCAGTTTTTTTCTTTGGACGGCAGCGCGGCGCTGGCTTTGATTTTTTGGGTGGCGTTGTTCGCGGGATTGATCATGAGCTTGGCCTCGCGCAAAGTGAAATGGCGGCAGTGGGGCCGCACGCTCGCGCGGATCGCTGGCGCACTGTTCGCCGTTTTTGCGAGCCTGTTTGCTTATCAATATTATGATCATCAAACCACAAATTACGGCATCGTGATGGCGTCGCGTGTGATCGTGCATAGCTCCCCCTCGGAAGACGCTACCGAAGTTTTCATTCTGCACGAGGGCACCAAGGCGAGTCTCGAAGCTCAAGCCGGTGATTGGGCGCGCATTCGTTTGGGGGATGGCAAGGTGGGATGGTTGTTGGCGAAGACGGTGGAGAAGATTTAAGTCATGAGAAGAACCTTTATAGCAGCATGTCATGCCTGCGAAGGCAAACATCTCCTAAATTGTTGCCAGGAGATTCCAGCCTTTGCGCATAGGCGTCAACCGAAGGAACGGAGTTTTTGAGGGTAACTTTTGCGTGCGCGTTTTTCATAACGGCAATGATAGAGCATTTGTTGAAGAATGAATTCTTGGTTTGGTTGCGTCGCCGGGGCCGCGAAAAAGAGCCACGCGTGGTTTTTGATAAAGCGCGTGACTTTCATCAAGCTCAAGTCGGTGTTGCAGAACTGCGCGGCTTTCTCCGCTA
>Ga0247727_10006761_pt1 | contig 22314 bp, 17 predicted proteins | sample WisWelCaveWW1625_FD_202498 | JGI IMG/M metagenome (GOLD analysis project Ga0247727, IMG submission 202498) | Biofilm microbial communities from Wishing Well Cave, Virginia, United States - WW16-25 | ecosystem: Environmental > Aquatic > Deep subsurface > Groundwater > Cave microbial mat | place...
CCAGTGGCGAGTGCCGCTGCATCTCGGCATTGGTTACGGCGTGCAAAATGCGTTCAAGCCCAATGTGCGCTCGGAATATTATTTCGGTATTGGCTTCACGCCGGTGCATATTTTGAAACGTTATTATCCCGCCGCCGCCAAACCGCTGGCGTGGCTGAATATGTATCATGTCGGGTGGCAGGTGCAAATTAAGTAGCAAACTGAGTGTCAAGCTTCAGCTTGACACCGCAAATAAAAGTTTTTGCTGCAAATTAGGTGTTTATTAAATCTGAGAGGATTGTGCCTAAAGGCACGACTACGAACACTATTGCGAACCATTCATTATTTCCTCGCCTTCATCAAAATCACCAGCCCCGCCACGAGAAAAACCATATTCCCCAGCCAGGCGGCCAGGAGAGGTTCGAGCGTGCCGCTTTGTCCCATGGATTGTGCGGTTTTAACGGTGCCGAAATAAAGAAAGCAAATCACGAGGCTTGTCGCCACTCCCACGGCGCCGCCAGAGCGGATTCGTCCGGCGGCCAGGGGCGCGCCGAAAAGTATAATGATAAAATTGGCGAGCGGAAAAGAAATTTTCAAATATAAATCCACCAACCAGCGTTTGGGATCGCCGCCGTTGCGCGCCACTTCCAGAATGAATTGCTCCAGCTCGCCGTAAGACATTTCCTCCGGATCTTTTTGCACTTTCGTCAACATCTTAGGCGTAAACGAAAGCTCCGGCATTGCCAGCGTGTCAAAATACGCTGCGGTAATTTCTTTGCCGCCATCAAACTGGCGGCGATAGCCCTGCAAGATTTCCCATCGTCCCGAGCTTTCCGAAGTTTTGCCGTTCGAGGATTCCTGCCAGCGCATGTGCGCGGCATCGAGGCGCTCGGTGATAAAAATTCCCTGATATTTTTGCACGCTGACTTTTTGCGCCATTTTTTCGGCCTCGTCATAATAACCGATGAAAATGCGGCGCACGGCGGCGCCATGGCTGCGATCGGCATGGCCGGCGCTTTCCTGAAAATAAAGATTCGACAACCGCGCCGGCAGATTTTTCGGCGTGCGGTCGATGTATTGTTGTTTGATCTCAGCCTTGCTTTGATTGGCCGGGGGCATCACTTTTTCGGCAAAGAGCAGCATCGAACCGCTCGCCAACAAGCCGATGACGAAGATCGGCAGCAAAATGCGGTGCAAAGATCGGCCGGCGGCCAGCATGGCGGTGAGCTCGTTGTATTTGCTGAGCTGGCCGACGCTGAACATGGCGGCGAGCAGCATCGCCACTGGCATGCTCAAAATAATAATGTACGGCAGATAATAAAAATAATAACTCGCCACTACGAATGCCGGCGTGTTTTTATCGATGAATTCGGATAATCCTTCCAGCAAATCGACGGTAATGTAGATGCTCGCAAAAGCGGCGAGCGAGAAAAATAGATTCAACAAAAATTTTTTAGAGACGTATTGGTCGAGTATATACATGGTCGGGTCGCTGGTCATTGGTCAATTAGTCGGTCACTGGTCACTGATTACTGCCTTTCCGCCACCACTGCAGCCTGGAAAGATTTATCGAGACATTTTCTTTTGCGGCGCGCCAGAGCAGATAGAAGCCGAACGCGCCGACGATGAAGTTGGCGGACCACATGGCCAGAAACGGCGAAATAAACTGGCGGTCGGCAAGATCCTCGCCGCCGATGAGAAATGCCCAGTACAGCAGGAAAAAACCGAGGCTCAATCCGCCGCCGGTGGCCAGGCCGCCGCGGCGCGCCATAAATCCGAGCGGCGCGCCGATAAGGACAAATACGAGACACGCGACTGGAATCGAATATTTTTTGTGAATTTCCACGAGCAGGCTCTTATTCGTGCGTTCATAGCTTTGCACGATCGTTTGCTGGCTCTCAATATTGTAAAGCGTCTGCCGGGCGCTGACGAGAAGCGGATTCAAGCGCTCTTGCCGCGCGCGCTTTGCAACGCTGTCGGCATGAGCGAGGTCGTTGGATTGGCGAGGAAGAGCGCCGATCTTGCCGCTGCGATTTAAGGTCCGCGCGAGCGACTCCGGAGTGGAAAGCTGAACCGCCGCAGCGAGTGCGTCCGGCTCCTGGCGCCTCCACATTTGCGACAACGCGGAATCGGTCGCGGTTTCGGCGATTTCGAAGCTTGTTCCGATAGTTCGATATAAATCGCGCGCCACATATTCATTGATCGTTTTCAAATTCGCCTGAAGTTGCTTCTGGTTCGCTTGCACTTCTTGCCGCATTTGCGGCGCGCTTTTCTCGCGGTCGCCGCGATATTCCGTTTCGCTGCGGCGCAAAAACATATCATCCACTTCGATCGCCAAAACGTGCCGGGTAAAGGCGACGTAACGCAGCTCTTCTAATTTTCTGAAATCGAGCTCCTGCACTTCGCCGTCAAACAGCGTGAGCACGAGCGCGCCGAGCCGGGAATTGAGCTCGATATAGCCTCGTCGCGCCGAGATGGTGCGGCTGCGGTCCTGGTCGGTATGATCGGTAATGATTAAATTGCGGGCGATCGTTATGCCGCTCGGAATCATAAAGTAGCCGCCGGCCTGCAGGCTGTCTTGAAGTTCTTGCACCAGCAGCCCGTAAGCCGGAATGCTGTGATACCAGACGCCCGGTTCGATGTTAACGCCCGGTTTTTTCCTTGCAATGTCGCCGGCGAGTATGCGGGCCCGATGATTGAAGTCGGGCAGAACGGAATTATTGAACCAGATCATGCCGGCCGCAATGAGAGTGGCGGCCAATAATATCGGCGTGACGATTCGATAAATGCTGATGCCGCTCGCTTTCATGGCGGTAATTTCATTGTCAGCCGCCAACCGGCCAAAGGCCATGAGCGCGGCGATGAGCACGGCCATGGGCACGGCCAGCGCGATGATCCACGCGAGGTTGAGCGCAAAAAATTCCAGCACCACTTTCCACGGCAGGCCCTTGCTCAACATGCGGCTGAGCTCGCGGAACATGAGATTCAGCAGGAAGATCAACGTGATGACCGAGAAGCCGAAAAGGAACGGCCCGAGATGCTCGCGCAAAACGTAGCGCGCCAGAATGAAACGTTTCATATTTAAAATATAGCCAAACGCGAATCTTTTTGCCACCTTTTTCTGATAGATTTTTCCCGTCCGGAGGGAACTTCCTGAGAGCATGGAGCGTAAGGCCAGAGGTCATATATATTGAATTTTTCCCAATTTCCGCAACCCTCGCTGGTATGGGTAATTTATATTTATAATTTTGCTTGATTCTGACGACGCATTTTTATATTTTTTTATGTTAACTAATGTCAAAAATCTGCCCGGTCACTACAATGAAATCTCAATGGAATTGATCGTTGAAAAAGTGACCGGTCAGTTGACCTGATTGGAAATGTGCTGTTGAACTTTTAATGGAGATCGCTATCGGAAGATTGCTACAGGATTCTGAAGCCGGAATCTGCTGCGCGCTTTTTCTAAGAGCGTGTTTGAAAAGTAGAAAAATGAGACTGACCGGTCACTGACTTTCCAAATACGCTCTAATAAATGATGGCTTGCCGCGCGGAGCTGACTCATGGTTGAAATGAAAAGACGTGAAAAAATTTCGCATAAGATTTGAAAGACTGAAGGCCTCGCCGTGGCGGCTGTTTTGCTTTTCGGTCTTTTTTTGTTTTTATGCTCCGGCCACCGATCTTACGGCCCAGGAATTGAATAAAGACGAGGTTCCCTCTGTCGGTCTGCGTCTGCCTGACGCGCGCGCGTTTGATCCGCGCGTTTTTCCATTTGAAAAAACCCCCTCTCGCGGCCTCTCCTTGCGCGGCGAGGTTTCGCCTTTTTTAGATTGGCAGCCCTTCTCTTTAAAACGCCAAACCAGCATCGATTCCACGGGAAAATTCATCACCGTTTCGGAAGAAATGAACGGCTTGCCGGTTCGGCAGCGTTACATGATTCCTCTCGCCGCCTATTTGGACGAGCGTTTTGTTTATGATCAACAACTCGCCTGGCATCGCGCCGCGGCCGGGAATATTTATCGGCTCGGCGATGAGCTGCGGCGCGGCCCGGGCGGCGTCAACATCGAAATTCCGGTTCCCATCAAGAGCAAAGCCTTCGAGCAAATTTTCGGCGGCGGCACCGTCGGCTTGAACGTGCAGGGTGAAATCAGCATCAAAGGCGGTTTTCGCCGCGAGACGCGCGACCAGGAACGCGACGCGTTCAGCCGCGGCTCGGATAACAGCTTCAAAATGAGCCAGACGCAGAGCTTCACGGTGACCGGACGCATCGGCGAAAAGGTCACGGTGAACGTCGATCAGGACAGCGAGCGCGCGTTTGATTTTGAAAATAACATCCGGCTGAATTATACCGGCTTTGAAGACGACATCGTGCAAAAGATCGACGCCGGCAACGTCTCGCTCTCCTCACTGCCGGGAACGCGTTTCATCACGCCCAGCGCCGGGCTGTTTGGCATCAAAAGCGAAATGCAAATCGGCAATCTGGCCATTACCGCGGTGGCCAGCCAGGAAAAGGGCGAGAACAAACGGCTGACGCTTTCCGGCGGCGCCACGCAAGACGCGCAGAGAATTCAGGACTCGGATTATCGCCGCTACACCTATTTTTTCATCGATTCGCTGTATCGGAAAGCGTTTCGCAACTACAGCTCGGAATGGATTCACATTGCCCCGGCCGGGCGAACCATTTCCGATATTGTCGTTTATAAATCGGCTGCCGGTTATGATATCAAGCCGGAATCCATTCGCGGCACGGCGCTGCCGGCTGAGCCGGCCAGGTTTCCCAATGAAATTTATCCCGGCAGTTTTATCCGGCTGGATCCGAATCTCGATTATTTTGTCGACAAAACCTCCGGCTACATTCGCATGACCAACCCGTTGAGCGAAGATGAGGTGCTTGCGGTCGCATTCCAGGCCGGCAATGAACTCCCGGTCGGTGATCTGCAGCCGAGTCCGGGGGACTCGATCACGCTGCGGCTGATCAAACCCAGAAGCCCTCTTCCGGAAAACAGCACCTGGGATCTCGAATGGAAAAACGTTTATAATCTCGGCGGCCGCGACATTCCCCGGGAAGGCTTCGATCTGAAAATTTTTCTGCGCCAGTCTTCCGGTGATCCGCAGGAAATTCTTGCCAGGCCGAGGTTCAGCAACAAGCCGCTTTCCTATTTAACGATTTTTGGCCTCGACGTGCGCGATAAAAACGGCAATCCCGACCCTGACAAAATACTCGACGACGTCGGCGTGATCGACTTTGCGCGCGGCGAGCTGATTTTTCCGGATCTGCGGCCGTTTGATCCGGCCGGCGTCAAAATAAACAATCAGGACCGGCCCAGCGAGCTGCGGGATTCATTGCGCGCCAAATTTTATGACAAGCGAATTACCGATCGCGACGCCATTAATTTGGAAAGCAAATTTTATATCGAAGTGAAATCCCAAAAGCGCAGCAGCAACTACAGTCTCGGCTTCAACGTCATCGAAAACTCGGAGCAAGTTTTGCTCAATGGCACGAAACTGGATCGCGATACGGATTACACCATCGATTATTTCTCCGGTAATTTGACGATTCTCAAAGAAGACGCGAGCAAACCGAACGCCAACGTCGAAATTTCTTATCAGAGCAATGCGCTGTTTCAATTGGAGAAGAAATCGATTCTCGGGGCGCGCGCCGAATATCGCTTCAATCAAAACTCTTTCATTGGCGGCACGCTGATGTATTTGAACCAACGCACGTTGGATCAGCGCATTCGTCTGGGCAGCGTCGATAGCGGTCCGATGCGCAATCTGATCTGGGACGTGAACACGGCATTGCGTTTTCAGCCAAATTTCCTGAGTCAGGCGCTGAATGCGCTGCCTTTCCTTTCGACGCAGGAGCCGAGCGAGCTGCGCCTCGAGGGCGAAATGGCGCAGATTCTGCCGAATCCCAACACGCTGAACAGCGAGATTCCCAGCGATGGGGCGGGCGTGGCGTATGTCGATGACTTTGAATCCGCCAAACGCACGACGCCGCTCAGCGTGAATCGGCGGGCGTGGGTGCAGACGTCCATTCCACTTGAGCTGTTGAAAGATGAAGATGCTCGTGCTGTTGACAGTCCTTTTAAACGCAAGGAAAGAACGGCGCTGGCGCGTCGAGGGCGTTTGATCTGGTTCAATCCGTATTCCGGCGTGATCACGGACAGCATTTATGTCGGCCGCGACGTTAACCAAACCAACCCCACAACACAAGTTTTAACGCTCAACTTCAAGGCCCAAAATGAAGCGGGCGTTGCGGCGCAGGCCTGGGGTGGCATCATGCGCGCGCTGTCCCCGGGCTTTTTTGACCAAACCGAGAGCAAGTTTTTGGAGATTTGGTTTTTTGGCACGAAGGGGCGCTTGCACATCGATCTTGGCCAGGTTTCGGAAGACATTATTCCAAACGATTCGCTGAACACGGAAGATTTCGTTGCCGGCATTCGCGACAACATTTTGGACGACAAGGAAGACCTCGGCCTGGATGGCGTCGACGCTGATGACCCCGCTGATTATTGGGACGTGAATCGTAACCGCCGGAAAGATTGGGGCGAGCCGGCGAGCAACGATGATTATCAATACGACTCCCAGAACGATAGAGAAAATTATAGCCGCATCAACGGCACGGAAGACAGCAAAAACGATGCGAACGAGGGCGGCGGCGCGAGACGGCCGGATACCGAAGACATTAACGGCAACGGCGGCCTCGATTTTGTCAACGATTATATTTCCTACGCGTTTGATTTGGATCCGAACAGTCCGGACAACAAAAAATATCAGCAGGGCGGCCGAGCCACGGCGTGGAAGCTCTATCGCATTCCGTTGTTGGATGGAGTTAAAAGCGATGTGGCGCGCACGCCGGCGAGGATTCAGGATCTTAGCCGCATCGAATACGTCCGGATCTGGGTTGACGGGGTCAACGATTCCAGCCAGATCAGCATCGCCGAAATCAGCCTGGCCGGCAATGAATGGAAAGACGTCGGTATCGGCACGCGTGAGACCAGGCTGGACACCCTGGCTTTTAAGAAAACGCCTAAGTTCGAAGTGACGGTGGTCAATAATGAAGACAATATCTCTTACAAATCGCCGCCGGGCGTGAAGCGCGAAGAAGATAAGATCACCAGGTTGTTGGCTAAAGAACAATCGCTGGTGTTGCGCGTGAAGCCGGACAGCGTCGGAGCGAGGAAAGGCTTGTTTGGAGATTCGGTGGTGGTGGCGCAAAAAACTTTTTTTCAGCCGATGAATCTCATCAATTATAATCGGCTGAAGATGTTTGTCTACGGCGATTCTACCAAAACGATGTCGGACAGCGTGCAATTTTTCATTCGCTTTGGCGCCGATACGAGCAATTTTTATGAATTTCGCGAGAAAGTTTTTCGCGGCTGGCATCCCGACAATGAGATGGACATCAGCTTGATCGACCTCGCCAGCCTGAAAGAAGATACTTCGGCGCGCGCCGTGCCCAAATATGAGAACGATCAGTTTGGTTATCGGTTCAAACGGATCAGCGGCACGCAAGAGCTGCGCGTGCGCGGCATTCCGGCGCTGACCAATATTCGCACGCTGGTGGCCGGCCTTAAAAATCTCGATCCGAACGATGATTTTGTCGGCGAAGTCTGGCTCGATGAATTGCGCGTGACCGAGGTGAAAAAAGAGAAGGGCATCGCCCTGCGCGTCCGCGCCGATCTCAAGCTGGCTGATTTCATGACCATCAACGGCGAGATCAACCGCCAGGACGCCGATTTTCACAATGTGGCGCAGCGTTTCGGCGGCGGCGATGATCGCACGAGTTATACGCTGGGCGGCAGCATGACATTTGACCGGCTGCTGCCGCAAGGTCTGGGGCTGTCCATTCCGGTGAGCATGAATTATTCAAAGAGCAGCGCCACGCCCAAATATGTTCCGGGCACGGATATTCTGACCAATGACTTAAAAAACAAAGATCCGATTTTGTATAATCAAAGCCTGGCCTATAACGATCAACTCGGCGTCAACTTATCCGTGCGGCGGCGGTCGCGATCGCAAAATTTCCTGGTTAAAAACACGCTCGATAATCTGAGCGGCAGCTTGAGTTATCTTAAAAGCACGGGCAGGAACTCACAAACTCTGCACTCTCAAAGCGAGGCCTGGTCAGGCGATCTGGGTTATAATTTGACTTTTGGCGCCAAAAACTATATACAGCCTTTCAAGTGGATCGGCAAAGCCCCGTTACTGGGGAAACTGACTGATACTAAACTTTACTATTCGCCGCAGTTATTCAGCGCGCGATTGCAAGCCTCAAAAAAGCAAGATTCAACCCTGACGCGTGTCGCCGGCATCGCCGGCGGCGATGGCAACCGGGATACAACTTTTACGGCCGTGAGCGATCTTCGTACCTCGATGAAATTGGTGGAAAACCTCAATCTCGATTTTTCCCATAATTTTACCAGCGACCTTTTGAGCCGAAGAAGGGAGTTTGATAATAATCCACTGCCGGGTAAGGGGGTCAGGCCCCAAACAGGTTTGTTGGCGCTCATCACCGGCAGTTATGAAGTCGTCGGCTTGACGCAGTCATTCGGAGCCAAATATACGCCGAATTTATTTTCCTGGTTCAGTCCGAATCTCGGCTATAGCAGCAATTATGGTTACACCAAGAGTATCCAGCAGAGAAATCTCGGCCTCAGCGCTCGCGTCAACAGAAATATCACCGCCAGCTCGACGCTGAGATTTTCCGAATTGTTCCGGATTTTCAAGCGCAAGGAATCATCCACCGGCAGCGAAACGCCGGAGCAGAAACGCCAGGCCCCGCGCTTGCCGCCCGGGCAACAGCAAAAGCCTGAAAACGATGACCCGGACGAGGGCGACGAAGATCTGCAGGATTTGCGCCGCCGTCTGGACGACGAAGAACGTTTGCCGCCGGAGGAAGACAAAAAAGATAAAAAAGATAAAGAGCAAAAGGAAAAAAAGCAGGAAGACAAGCCGCGGCGGAGTATTTCGCCTTTGCAAATTTTTAGTCTTCTTACTAAATTCAAGGATGTCAGCATCAATGTCGGCCGCAGTGAAAATTATTTCAACAGCACTCTGCGGGACGGCCGGCGGCCATCCTGGCGTTACCAGCTCGGCCTCACGCGCGCTCCCGGCGTCCTGCAAATCGACAGTTTGACGGTTCCCTCGACTTTTCAGCGCAGTGATAATCTGTCGTTGCGATCGGGTTTTGATGTGAGCCGCAATTTCAACATCACCGTTGATTTCGAGCTGAGGCAGTCGCGCAATGAGAACACGACGACGATTCGCCGGGCGGGAGAAACCATGCTCACTTCATCAACCATCAACGGCAGCCGGGAGACCTTTTGGCTGCGCACTTCCGAGCTGGGACTCTCGTTTCTTCCCAACGTCGATATTCCCTTTCCGAAATGGACGGTGAGGTTGAGCGGCCTGGAACGGATCAAGCTTTTTAGCAAATTTGCCACGAGCCTGAGTTTCGACCACGGTTTTGGCGGCCGGAAAACTTCCAGTTGGCGAGATAAAGACGACAAATTTTTTGTAACCAACGAAAATTTTACCTTCAGTTTCGAGCCGTTAATCCGGGTCAATATGACGTTGAAAAACGGCATGATCACCCGCATCGAATACAGCAAAAACTCGAACAATGTTCCAACTTATAATTATACTCCCAACGGCCACGACGGATTTCCGCAAAGCTCTTCGGGAGGGCGCGGCAACAAGTTCGCTATTGATCTCAAGTACTCGAAACAGTCGGGTTTTAAATTGCCGTTGCCTTTTCTTAAAAATAAAGAATTGCGCAACTCGATCGAGCTGGAGGTCTACTTTTTCAAGAACACCAACAAGACATTTTCCAGCACCGGCAACGGTCCCCAGGCCGACCGCGAAGAAACGAGCCAGTGGTCGCTCAAACCGTCGGTGCGCTATTCGTTCAGCAACCGCGTGCGCGGCGGCGCGCACTTTGAAGTTGGCAATAACTACAGCAAGAGAACGGGCAACACCCGCATCAAAGAACTCGGCATCGACATCACGATTTCCATCCGCGGCGAGTAAGCCAAATAGTTTGATGGAGTGATGGAGTGATGGATGGTTGGATTATTGGAAGGTTAATTTCCAGAACAAGTTTTTTGGGTTTTGTGTTGGGCTTGTCTGTCAATAAAGTTAAATGGAGAATCGGCGTGATGGAGGATCGGAAAAAACGGATTTTGCCGGATGAGGCAACGTCATTTCCCGCTCATTTTTCAAGAAAAAAAAATTCTTTTATCTGTTGCGTTGTTTCTATCCGTTGGGGATTTTTTTTCTCGCGCTATCAACACTTTTTTTGCTTTATCACTCTCCTCATCTTCCTCTCCGCTTGCGGCAAAAAACCTCAACCCTCGTTAACCATACTCCCTTTCAACGGCGCCTCCGCTTACGAGCTGCTCGTCAAACAATGCGATTTCGGCCCGCGCGTGCCCGCTACGCCGGCGCACGATCAGTGCCGCGAATTTCTCGCTGCCGGGCTGAAGCAGTATGCGGATCAGGTTGCGGAACAAGCGTTTGAGGAGTATCTCGCCGGTTTGAAAAAAAATGTGAAACTGACCAATATCATCGCCAGCTTCAACCTGGCGGCAACGCAGCGCGTTTTGCTGTGCGCGCATTGGGACTCGCGGCCCTGGGCCGATCAGGATCCGGATACGAGCCGGCGCCGCCAGCCCATTCTCGGCGCCAACGACGGCGCCTCGGGCGTCGCCATTTTGCTCGAAGTCGCCAAAACGCTCAAGCGCACGCCGCCGCCGGTCGGGGTTGACATTATTTTTTTTGACGGCGAAGATGCCGGCCTCAGCGGCCAAAACGATACTTATCTCGCCGGCTCGCGTTATTTCGCGCGCAACAAAGACGTGCGGTTCAATCCGATTATGGGCATTCTGCTGGATATGGTGGGCGGCGCCAACTTGCAAATCTATAAAGAAATTCATTCAGTGAATTACGCCGGCGCCGTGGTTGATCGCGTCTGGAATTTGGCGGCCCAGCTCGGCGTCGCCGAGTTTATTCCTTCGGCCAAACACGAAGTCATCGATGATCATATCCCGCTTTTGAACGCCGGCATTCCGGTGGTCGATGTGATTGATTTTGATTATGCTTATTGGCATACGACGGGCGACACCCCGGACAAATGCAGCGCGCAAAGTTTGGAAAAAGTCGGGCGCGTGGTGCTGGCGGCGGTTTATAATCCGCCATTATAGCCCGAAAGCCCGAAAGTCCTGCGAGAGCATAAAATTCAAATTTTTTTTCAAACACGGAGCAACCGAGTTCGCGAAGCGTCACGGAGAAAAAGCTTTTTATATCTTTTCATTCTCGAAGAAACGGCAATGAAGAATCCTCCCCAATCCTGGCAAGCGCTCTCGCTTCGTCCCGGCCACGGCCTCGAAGAAATTTTATCGGCTTATTCATTTGAATTGCGTGCAGGATTGCATTAAATTATACGCCGGACCTCTCGCGGCTTTGCGCACGCCGCTGGTGGATTTGATTTTAGCCAATTTGCAGCATCAGACCTTATTGGATTTGCTGCCGGATCTGGCGCGAATTTTAAAACCGGATGGCGTGCTGTTGCTGTCCGGCATCCTTAAACATGAAGGCGAGTCGATCCGGTCGGCAGCGCAACGGCTTGACCTGGCGTGTCTCGAAATGCGGCAGGAAGAAGAATGGCTGACGATGGCGGCAGCACAGACGGCCCATCTGAAAAAATGAAAAACTCTGGTTCATCTGCGCTTTTTTATTTTGGGGTTATCCTGCTCGGGCTTTTCGTCCAATCCGGCGTTGCCCAGGAAACACGCCTCGTCATTGACTCGTTGCGGTTAAAAGAAAATTTTCTCGTGATGGATTTTCACGTTGATAGTTTGCTCACGACGCATTTGCTGAACGGCATGCAGCGCGGATTGACTTCCTCGGCGCAATTTCGCGTGCAGCTCTGGCGCCAGCGCCGCCACTGGTTTGGCAGCACGCTGTTGGCGGAGCGGCAATATGAAATCAAATCCGCCTACGACCCCTGGGAGCAAAAGTATTTGCTCATCACCGCCGGCGAGCGCCGCCTCACCAGCGCCTTGGATTTGGTGCGGCGCCGGTGGGAGCAGCATCGCGGCGTCGCTCTCGCGGAAACCAAAACGCTCGATCCGGGCCGGCGCTATTTTGTGACCATCGAGCTGCTCGTCGAGCCGGTATCGAAAGAGAGCCTCAACGAAATCCGTTCCTGGCTTGCCGGTGAAGTCAAAACCGCCGCCCGGCGCGATTCGACCCAACGCGATTCGACAGCAGCCGTGAATGCCGGCCAACGCGACGATGATATTCCGGATCGTTTGTTGAATTTGCTCATTAATTTGACCGGCTTCGGCAAGCAGGTGATCACGGCGCAAACGGAAATTTTTGGCATTAATGAAAACGGCAGGATGGCGTGGGAGAGGTAGTTTAAAGTCTAAAAGACCGAAGTTCAAAGTCCTAAGTCAAAAGCCTATGAATAAACATATTTCAATAAAACGCCTCGCCAGTTTTGATCTTGGCACGAATACTTTCCTTTTATTAATTGCCGATGTTGGTGAGGGCCGAGTCGAGCCGATTTTGGATAAAGAAACCATCGTTCGTCTCGGCAAGGGCGTGGATTCCGCCGGCAATCTTAACGCCGAAGCGATGCAGCGTGGATGGGCATGCTTGCAAGAATACGCCATGCTCGCGAAGCAGTACGGCGCCGGGCAAATTTTTGCCGTTGGCACGAGCGCGCTGCGCGACGCCGCCAATCGCAGCGAGTTTCTCGAGGCCGCCTTAGAGAAAACCGGCGTGCGCGTCGAGGTCATTTCCGGCGAAGAAGAGGCGCGACTCACTTTCGTGGGAACGCTTTCTAATAAGATGAATTTGCCGGCGCCGATCGCAGTTTTGGATATTGGCGGCGGCAGCACCGAAGTGGTGATTGGCGAGCCGGATCAAAAAAATTTTCTGCAAGCGCGCAGCGTTGACATCGGCTCAGTGCGTCTTACCGAGCGGTTCGTTCAAAGCGATCCCGTCCAGCCTGAAGAGATCATGCGCATTCGCCGGCAAGCCGAAAACATGATGCGCGCCACCTGGCCGCCGGAAAATTTCGCAATGATAAAAACGCTCATTGGCACGGCCGGCACGATCACCACACTGGCGGCGATGGCGCAGAGGCGACACGAGTATGATCCCAACCGCATTGACGGGTTCATCTTGACACGGCAAAAACTTGGCGAACTCATCATTGCGCTTCGAGAACGAACGATTGTTGAGCGCCGGCAACTGGCAGGCTTATCTCCCGCACGCGCTGATGTGATTCTCGCCGGCGCGATCATTCTCGAGACTTTTCTGGATCTTTACCAGTTCCCTGGGCTGATCGTCAGCGATCGCGGCTTACGATATGGCGTTCTGGTGAAACAGTCCCATTTATAATCCGCACTTTTAGAGCGTTTTTGGAAAGTCACTGGTCAATTTTCTGCCATTTCTCAAAGCCGATTATAAAAAGGCTGGTTGACAGGATGTGAATAACTTTAGGAAAAATCGTATGAGCAGCCGAGTTAAAAAACTGTTATTTTTTTTGAAAGCTTGTTCATTCTTACTCTCTCGGCTTAAAGATTGCCAACAAATTGCAACCACAGACCCTTTTGTCAAAATATTAAATATTAAAAAATAATAGTTTATGCATATTTTTATCTTCATATCTATAGATGGTATTATATTTCAGTGGAGCCACAACCTGAAGGATTTCAAAGACTTTTAACAAATTTTTAACACCAAAATCGGCGACATCAACCAAAACCTTGCGATGCCGGTAGTTAATAAGATGTGGATAACTTGAATTAGAATGAAAAGTTTTTTGTATGAAAATTAACCAGTTGTTTCAAAACAACGTGGTGTGTATTTTTTGTATGACGCACTGAGGCGCTAAATTTTGTTCGAATTTTATCGACAAAACGCTTGCATAAATGGGGATTTATCACTAAATTTTTTTGTTCGAATGACGCCACGTCGGGGCGTAGCGCAGTCCGGTTAGCGCACTTGACTGGGGGTCAAGGGGTCGGAGGTTCAAATCCTCTCGCCCCGACTCCATAAGGAGTTGCAAACACGTGTTGCAACTCCTTTTTGTTTCTTATTGTAGATCTGTAAAAGCGGCGCTTACTTCTTCAATTTGTTGAGCGGTGATCGTCCACTCCTCATAACGGGCTTGCAGCAGCATTGCCACGGCATGATGGCGTTTGAGCTTCTGCGGATAAATCGCGCTGTCGGCCATCACGAGGGGGTCGCAGAGTGCGGCCGTGAGCTCCTCTTTTTCCTTTTCCAAATCCGAAATTTCCTGTTCCAATTTATTTAATTTTTCCTGTAATGGCTTCAAGCGGCGCGAGCGTTCTTGAATGCGCTCGGCACGGGCGCGGCGATCTTCTTTTTTGCGGGAAGCAACGGGCGCCGGTGAGTCCGCCTCCTTGTTTTCTTGAGCCGCTTCAGAAATCGGCAGGCCGGCAGCCGGGGTTATTTTCCAAACGTAATCATCATAATTTCCCGGAAAGCTGCGCAGCCTCCCGTCGCGAACTTCGACAATGCGATTCGCGATCGAATTAATAAAGGCGCGATCGTGCGAAATGAAAATCAGCGTGCCTTCGTAATCGGAGAGGGCGTCTTCGAGAACCTGGCGCGATAAAATATCGAGATGATTCGTGGGCTCGTCCATCACCAGAAGATTGGCCGGACGGGACAGCATTTTCGCCAGCGCCACCCGCGCTTTTTCGCCGCCGGAAAGAACGGCAATCGGTTTGAAAACCTCGTCGCCCGAAAAAAGAAACGCGCCCAGCAAGGCGCGACGCTGCTCCGGCGTGAAATGCGGCGTCACCGCGGTGAGTTCTTCCAGAATCGCCGCATGCGGATTTAAAATTTCGAGCTGATGCTGCGCGTAATAATCCATCGTCACCTGATGGCCATATAAAACCGCGCCGTTTTGTATTTCCACCGCGCCGGCAATGATTTTCATCAGCGTCGATTTGCCCGCGCCATTCGGCCCCACCAGCGCAACTTTTTCGCCGCGCAGCAAAATGAAATCTAAATTTTCATAAACGATTTTTTCGCCGTAGCGTTTGGTGACTTGCGAAAGCTGCACGACTTCCTGACCCGAACGCGGCGGCTGCGGCAAACGGAATTTCATCGCGCGCGGCGCCTCATGGATGAGTTCCACCTTCGCCATTTTTTCGAGCATCTTGAGGCGGCTTTGCACCTGCCGGGCTTTGCTGGCTTTGTAGCGAAACCGCTCGATGAACCGCTCGGTCTGCTCGATTTTCCGTTGTTGATTTTGATACTGCGCCTCGAGTTGTTCCTGCCGCGCCGCTTTTTCTTCGACGTAATCTTCAAAACCGCCGATGAACGTGTGCAGCTTGCACTGGCTGATTTCGATGAGGCGTTCGGCAATGCGCTGCATGAAAACCTGATCGTGCGTGGTAAGTATGATCGTGCCGGGATATTCGAGCAGAAAATTTTCCAGCCACACCACGGTTTCGAGATCGAGATGGTTGGTCGGCTCATCCAGCAATAAAATTTCCGGCTTCGCCAGCAACAGTTTGGCGAGGGCCACGCGCATCATCCAGCCGCCGGAGAACTGATGCAGCGGCTGCACGAATTGTTCGGGGCGAAACCCGAGGCCGCCGAGAATCGCTTTCGCCTGATGCTCGACCGCGTAGCCGCCTTGCGCCTCGAAGCGCTGGCGCAATTTGCCGTAAAGCTCGAGCATTTCGGCAGCAGAATTATCGGCCAACCGTCGCTCCATCTCCGCCAAATCCTGCTCCATTTTTTGGAGCTCCGGAAATCCCGCCAGCGTTTCCGCGAGGATGCTGCGATCGGGATTGTCCCACACTTCCTGTTTGAGATAGCCGAGCCGTGCGCCTTTGCTGATCACGATGCTGCCCGCCTCCGGCTGCTCTTCGCCGATGAGCATGCGAAACAGGGTGGTTTTGCCCGAGCCGTTGGGGCCGACCAAACCGGCGCGCGTTTTCGGCGGCACATGCGCCGAGGCGCCGTCAAAAATCGTTTTCGGCCCGAAGTGCTTTTGCAGGTTGTGAATGTGAATCATGCCGAAAGCTACGAAATTTTTGGCGAAAAATCAAGCCAGCGAAGAACGAAGAAAAAAAACCGCAAAATCAATCTTTCTGCTTGCTTTTCTCCGTGAAGAAATTAAATTGACTATTGAGCCTTGACTCCGGCAAGCCGCGGCCGACGTCGAATTTAATGGATGAAGAATATGCGGCAAAGTTATATAAAGCCCGACAGCATCCAGATCTGTCATTCCGCAAGAATTTTTTTTCAATCAAGTTGTGCCGGCATTAAAAAGAATTCCTGCGAAATGACAAAAAATTATCGTCATCTTTGAGGAGGTGAAAGTGGAAACCGTTAAACAAAAAGCGTTAAAAATCATTTCGCAGCTTTCCGACGACAGCTCGTGGGGCGATGTTCTCGCCGAGCTGCGAATCACCGAGAGAAATGAAGCGAACTCGCTCCTCGAAAGCACGGAAGATTTTTTGCCGATGCTCAATGAGTTTAGCGCGAAACTGAAAGGCATTCTCAGAAGCGAATTTCCCATGTCGCAGGATATTCTGGTCGAGCCGGCGCCGGATGGCGAGCGCGTCCGAGGCGTGATCATTTCCGAAAGTTTTGCGGGAATGGACGACGCCGACCGCCAGGATCATGTTTGGGACATTCTCGAATCCAAACTGAGTCAGACCGAGCAACGCCGCGTTCTGAGCTTGATTGCCTACACGCCGGAAGAGTATCGCGAGTTTAAAGAAGAGTAGCACAGGCTGCCAGCCTGTTTCCAATAACATGGCGAATTGTTTGCAGTCTGTTCTATTCAAATGACGAACTCAGGCATTGACGAAAAATCTCTGGCCGTTGCCGCGGAATTGAGCGGCCTCGAAGCGAAGTGGCTGCATGCGTTCGAGGTCGAAGACCCGTTCAACGATAATCTGCGCTTACGCGGTTTTCTCATCCAGAAGCCGGATCATCGTTACGGCGCGCTGGCGCTGACGCACGTCGGCGACGTCGAAGCGCCGCAGCTTATCCTCGCCACGCCGAAATTGCACTATCCGTTCGGCAAAGACGGCAAGTTTCATTTCCCGCCTGTTAAAAAAATTTACCTCTACGAAAAATTGGACGGCACCAATGTCCTCGCCTATCGCTATCACGATGGCGCGGACAATTGGCATTTGAGTTATAAACTGCGTTTGGCGCCAGTGCTGCGCAACAGCCGCTGGGGCCCGTTTCTCGACATGTGGCGCGAGCTGCTGCGCCAACATCCAGCCGTTCCGCAGCTCGTCGAAATTAATGATTGCCACATTAGCTTCGAAATGTACGGCAGCCGCAACACGCATTTGATGGTTTATGACGTCGACCTGGCGGTGGCGGCGTTATTTGGCATTCGTCGTGATGCGAGCGTCGTGCCGTTGTTCCAGCTCAATTTGCTCGACGTCCCTTCCGCGCTTTTGGCCGGCGAGCTCGCTGCCGGTGAAGATCCGGTGGCAAAATATGCCGAGATTCGCGAGCAAATGGAGAAGCGCAATCAGCGCACCGAAGATGAAAAATTAAAGGGTATCGAAGGAACGGTTTGGTACGTCGAAGCGCCGGATGAGCGCGTCACGATGTGGAAATGCAAGCCCGAGTCGGTCGAAGAAATTCACTGGGCGGTCGGCATCAATAAAAAAGCGGTGATTGCCACCTGCTGGAATTTTCTCGAAACCAGAGACGATTTGAGTTACGAGACGCTCCTGCCTTTGCTGCTCGAAGATTATCAAGAGCGCGAGATCGAGGTTTTTCGGCCGCATATTGAGAATTGCATCAAACAGGTCAAATATGAATTCGAATTCAAAGAGCGCGCGCTGGCGGCATACGATAAGCTGGGAAAATCAATTTATGATGAAAAGGGCGAAGTGATGCGCGCGCTGTCGCCAAATTTCCGGCGCGAGGAGATGAAGAAGGTTTATACGATGATTGTGAGGAACAGATAGGACGTTTCACCGATCACCAGAAATAACATTATGAGAACGGATTTCAAACAACAAGCTCAAATCGATTTGCAGCGTTTGCTCGACAAACTCATTGACAATTACAAGCCGGAGAAAGTGATCCTTTTTGGCTCGTATGCGTATGGCAATCCCACCTCGGATAGCGACTTAGATTTATTTATCGTCAAAGAGACGCCATTAACGCCATTTCAACGCCGGGTGGAAGTTCGACACGTTTGTGACGATCTGCAACGTCGCACAGCTTTTCAACCGTTGGTCGCTACGCCTGAAGAATTGCGTCAACGAATCGAAATGAGAGACCCGTTTTTTTTGGAAATAATTAAAAAAGGGAAAACTCTGTATGAAGCGGGAAGAATCGCTGTTGCCAAAAGATTGGTTTGATAAAGCAGCAAAAGACTTGCGACGAATCGATATCCTATTAACCATCGATGATTTGGAAGGCGCCGGGTTTCATTTGCAACAGGCTGCCGAAAAGTATTTGAAAGGATATCTTATAGGCAAGGGATGGGAGCTGGAGCGCATTCATGATTTAGACAGGCTCTTAAATGTCGCTAGAGCTTTTGATAAACGATTTGATGACTTTCGCAGTGCTTGCAAATTTGTAGAGGAATTTTACACAGAAGAACGCTATCCGTTTTTGCCTTCACAAGAGCCGTCGCGTGATGAGTTCGACAAGGCTCGCCAAAAGATCGAAGAACTGATTGCGTTTATCTTTCAGCCACAAGAACCTTTGTCTGAATCCGACGATCCGATAGAGTCTCAGTAAAATTGCGAAAATACTCATGGACGAGCACGACTATTTGCAAAAAGCCGAAGACGAGATTCACGCCGGCAATTTGCCGGAAGCGATGGGCACGCTGAAAGAAGCGGCGAAGCTTTTTCCAGAGTCCTGGCAAACGCGGCTGTTGGCGGGAAAAATTCTCATCGAAATCGGCCTGTCGGAAAATGCCGTGGCGCCGCTGAAACGCGCCAAAGAAATCAATCCGGATAATTTTGAGATTCGTTATCGTCTGGGTTACGCTTTCGGCCGCGCTTTTGCTTTGCGAGAAGGCGTTGCCGAGCTGGAAGCCGCCGAGGCGATGAAACCGGATGATGACGAGGTGCTGCGCAATTTGGGTTGGATGCGCTGCATGAGCGGCGAAGTCGCAAAAGGCCGTGAGACGTTGCACCGCTCGCTCAAAATCGATCCGAATAATGCGCTGACTTACAATGATCTGGCGGCGAGTTATCTATATACAAATGATCAAGACCTCGACAAAGCGCAGGATTTTTGCCTGCGGGCGCTGGAGATCGAGCCCGGACATTCGTTCTTTTTGGAGACCTGGCGAAACATTCAGGAAAGACTGCGCGACGAACAAAACGACTAAAGCCGATTCAAAACTGAAAGGGCTGCACGGCAGCCCTTTTTATTTTGGATCAACCTTGCGATAAATTTCCTTTCGCTCGATTGCGCTCGATTACCGCAGAAATAATCAAAGCGAAGCCGATAAAAAGCGGTATAAAGGCCAGGCCAAACTCGCCGCCCAGCTCCGGCACGAATCTTTCAAAGGCGAAGCCCATGAAAATGGCGATGCCGAGGGCGATGCAAATCAGGCCGTATTTAAAAGAATTATCCGCAGGCGGCTGCATCTTGCTGAGATCCAGATTGGTGACGCCCTTCTCAATCATCTTCATGCGCAGGCGGTGCTGCATTATTTGATAGACGATAAACGCGATCGTCATAAACAATCCCAGAAACCCAATAAGCGGAAAAATACCTTCACCACGCATATTCATTTCTCCTATTGTTGATTCATTGATTTTGTCGTTTCATTAAATTCTGACCGGAAGCATAGCGCTGATGTTTCAGTAATTTTGAAAAAATTTTAGCAATGTTGCGAAACAAAATCCTTCCATCGCCTGTCCTAATGAGTAATAGCCAATGAAAGGAATTGCAGGCCGCTAAATGCACGATGACCATGAGTTGGTGACGCGCCTTCGCGCCCGAGATCAACGCGCTTTTGCCGAGTTGATCGATCGCTATAAAGCGCGAATCTTTCATACGACGCTGCGGATTCTCGGCAACCGCGAAGACGCCGAAGAGGCGGCGCAGGACACCTTCGTCCGCGCCTTTCGCGGCCTCGAAAATTTTCGGGAAGATGCCACGTTTTCAACCTGGATTTATCGCATTTGTGTCAACACTTGTTTGAATTTATTGGAAAGCCGCAAACGTTTCAAAGCGCAGGATATTGCGAAAACGCCGTTGGAAGAACTTCCTTTTATCGAATCGCCTGAAAATAGTTTTGAAGAAGAAGATTTACAAACGCGGGTTTTTTCCGCTGCCGAAAAATTGCCCGACAAATATCGCACCGTTCTGGTGCTGTATCATATTCAACATCTGGCGTATCAGGAAATCGCCGAGATCATGCAAATGCCGATGGGCAGCGTCAAGACGCATTTGTTTCGCGCCCGTGCCATGCTGCGCGAGCGCGTTCTCCGTGAGTTTTCGCACGAGGAGTTAGTCGCATGAACTGCAAAATTTTTCTCCTACAACTCGATAATAAAGAATCCGAGCGTGGCAAGTTGCCATTACCGCCGGATATGCAAGCGCATTTCGATTCCTGCGCCGCCTGCCGCGAACAGGTCCAGCTTCATCAACAGATGATCGCCGTCCTCGAAAATGATTCGGCGCCGGCGCTTCCGGCAAACTTTACGGCAAAGATACTCGGCCGTCTCGAGCCGGCTATTGACTTCAACCACGCGGCGATGCCGTTGAATTGGAAGCGCATGGCCGTTTATGCCGGCTATGTTTCTTCGCTGGCGTTGGCGCTGTGGTTTGGTTACAAAAATATTGATTGGAATGCTATCCAGCAACTTCTGCATTCGCCTTTTGCGCAGCAACTTCAACAATGGCTGGCGGCGGTTGGCGCCTCGGAAATTTTGCCGGCGTTTCAACGTTTCATCGCGCGGGTTTTATCTTTCATTCCCATTTCTCAAGGCCTTTTTGAGAAAGTGTTCGGAAAAGAAGTTTTGCCTCGCGCTTTCAATTTGGGCATGATTTTATTATTAACTTTTACCGTTGCAAAGGCTTCGGTTTTTCTCGAAGGCTGGTTGCGTCAAATTTCCCGCCGAAGCTCGTGAACGCATTCGGAGTGCGAAGCTTTAGCTGCACTGCTGAAGCATTGCACTCCGATGAATTGAACTTTTGTTCGCTTCGCGATGGGGGGAATTTTTCTTTATCCAAAAATCCCTTGATTCCTTCCCGCCTCTGTCGTATCATATAACAGTTATGACATCTTTGCATCTGACACGTCGATAAAAGCGCGAAAGCTTGACGCTTTCCTTACCGGTTTGAAATCATTTTGATGAAAGGGGCGTTATTATGCAATTGGGGTTTCAAGAGTATCGCCCCAAAAGGATTGTCAATGTTCATCGCCACGTTGACGGTCCGTGGTTTTGGTGGCGATTGGCAGCAGCCGGCGGAAGATCGCTATCGTTTGTCACGAGCGATGCCGGGAATCGGCAAAGGATTAGCTGCTGAAATTGGCAAATGGCTACAGGCAAATTGTAATTTTGAGAATTTATCATGCCAAATAAAAAACTCGTCACGCTTCACGTCAACGGCTCAACTTATGAAGTCGCCATTCGGCCGTATGACGTGTTGCTCGACGTCATTCGCGAGAATCTCAATCTCATCGGCACCAAGCGCGGCTGCGATATGGGCACGTGCGGCTGCTGCACGGTGCATATCGACGGCCGAGCCCGCCTTTCGTGTCTCACGATGGCGCTGGAAGCGGTTGGGCGCGACATCACGACGATAGAAGGGCTGAAATGCGACGGCTTGCTGCATCCGCTGCAGCGCGCTTTTTCCGAGCACGGCGGCTCGCAATGCGGCTTCTGCACGCAGGGTTTTATCATGACGGCGAAAGCATTTTTGGATGAACATCAGAATCCGACCCGCGATGAAATCGAACAGGCGATCTCCGGCAACATGTGCCGCTGCACGGGCTACATTAAAATTGTCGATGCAATTGAGGCGGTGGCGCGGGAAGCGGCAACGGTCAAAACCTGAAAGCATTTACGATGAAAAGCATTGATGATATATTTTCTGCTTCAAGCCAACATCAGGCTTTGAATGAGCTAAAACACCAATTGTTTGAAGAGTTGGGTATTGAATCATTGTCGCTGTACGGTTCTGCCGTACGTGGTGAAGCAGATGAAGAATCTGATCTTGATTTGCTTGTTGTAACCACACAGCCTCTAGCGCGCTTGGCACGACATAAGATTACCGACTTGGTGTTTGATGTCAATCTTCGTTATGGCACAAATTTTAGCACTT
>Ga0247727_10006762_pt1 | contig 22314 bp, 30 predicted proteins | sample WisWelCaveWW1625_FD_202498 | JGI IMG/M metagenome (GOLD analysis project Ga0247727, IMG submission 202498) | Biofilm microbial communities from Wishing Well Cave, Virginia, United States - WW16-25 | ecosystem: Environmental > Aquatic > Deep subsurface > Groundwater > Cave microbial mat | place...
CCACCTGGGTATTGCCGAAGGCAAAGACCTATTGGATGATGGTTCAATAAGTATCGCTAGCCGTTCTACTATCGGGATTGGGCGGGCCGGAGACCCCTCCGACCGGCCAAATTCATAGAAAAGGCTTGTAGGGGGCGGTTTTAGGGGGTCCGCCAGCCCCTGACGGGGTGAAGCGGACAGCTAGTGCAAGGGCAGTTGCGAACCCGGTCCTGTGGCCCCGGATCGTCATACCCCCCAACGCAGTCCCGGCAGATATCCTTGATGACGGCTGGCAGACCGACCTCCCTTGATTTCGAGCGGGCCACCTTGTAGCGCTCTTCGGCGATGCGCCGTTGCTCGCCGCCGTCCGGGCTACCCCGATTCGCCAGCACTTTCTCCAGGTCCCAGTAGTACGCCCTGAGCGCCTTGGTCAGTGATTTTGGGGCGCGCTTCGCTTTTTCGATCGGGTTGAGTTTCTCGATGCGCTCGCCCGCGGCGAATTTGGCTCGGCGGCTCTCCCGTGCGAGCGCGAGATTGGCTTCTCTTTCCATTGCCCGCTCCTTGTTGGCCGATGCGGCTCACTAGGGACTGTACATTTTTACATGTCTGAGTGAACAGCGGCCAGAATTTTTGATGCGCTTCACCTCCATCAACAAGGCCGGCGACGCGCCGGCCGCTGCGCCGCGGAAGCAGTAAGGGCCGCGTCGATACAGCCCTCGTTTGCGCCACGTGGAACAATCCGCGCCGGGTCAGACTGGTCCGTCCCAGGATTTGCTCAGAAACTCGTTCACGACTCTGATCAGTTCGAGTTTGTCGGCATCCGAGGCGCCAAGGTAAGGGCGGGCTGGAATGGTGACCGATTTCTTTTGCACCCAGTTCTTCCCGATCTTAAAGCGCAGGTATCCGTCGCCCTTCGCCTTGATCGTCCCGCCGAGCTGGTGGATGCGCGCATAGGGCAGGTTCGTGCCGATCGCGACGTTCTCCGATGTGGCGCGATAGGTGATCGAGCCGCGCAGCCGATTTGTGAGGGCGAGCGTTCGCCCGCCGCTCTCTGCCACGCGCCGGCTCGGTATCCACGGCACGCCCTCGGGCGATTGACCGGCCCGGAAGCGGAGCGCCGTGCCGGTCTTGATAACGCGGCCCAGGCCGCCCATCATTCGCTTCAGGTCGTCTCCCACGAATGCGGTGCGAAGGCGGAAGATTGCTTCGCGGACCTTCGCATCGTCGAAAGTGATTTAGGTTGAATCCTGGAAGCCGCAAGGCTCTCCGGGATTAGCATCGTTTCCTAAAATGGATTAAAGGCTTTCACGCTCGCGCTCTAGCACGATCCGGTCTGCTGAATTTCAATCTCAGAGACCGATCAACGATGTCGAAGAAGCTGCGCGCATGAAGTCGATCCAGTGCTTCAAAGCTGGCCGGCATCCTGCGTCGAACGGGAAAACCTATCCGTTCACTCCGGCGATGGTGCAAGCCATCGCCGATGCCTATTCGCCGGAGCTGCACGAGGCGCCGTTCGTCGTCGGTCACCCGAAGGCCGACGCGCCCGCTTACGGATGGGCCAAGAAGCTGAGCGTCATCGACGGCCACCTGGTCGCCGAGCCGCACCAGGTCAACCAGGAATTCGCCGAGCTGGTGAACACCGGCGCGTTCAAGAAGGTCAGCCTGGCGCTCTACGCGCCCGACGATCCGAACAACCCGAAGCCGGGCGGCTACTACGTGCGGCACATCGGATTCCTGGGCGCGCAGCCGCCGGCCATCAAGGGTCTGAAGAACGCCGAGTTCGCCGACAACGCCGAAGGCGTCATCGAGTTCATGGACTGGACGACGCGCGACATCGCTTCGATCTTTCGCGGCATCCGCGATTTTCTGATCGGCAAGTACGGCCAGGAAGACGCCGACAAGGCGATCCCGAGCTACCTCATCGACAGCATTCAGACGGACGCGGTAACCGATCCCGCGCCCATACCTTCTTTTCAGGAGACCAACGACGTGCTCACCAAAGAACAGCTCGAAGCGCAGAAGCGCGAGCAGGACGCCAAGGCCGAAGAACAGCGCAAGCAGGACATCGCGTTCGCCGAGCGCGAGAAGAAGATCAAGACCGACGAAGCCGCAGCGCGGCGCACCGCGATCAGCGCCGAGGTCAAGGCGCTGGTCACCGCCGGCAAGATCCTGCCGAAAGACGAGGCCGGCCTGGTCGCGTTCATGGAGACGCTGCCCGCCGACGCGAAGATCGAGTTCGCGGATGCTGGCACGGGCGACAAGAAGGTCAACACGCCGACGATCGACTGGCTGCGCGGTTTTCTCAAGACGCTGCCCAAGGCCGTCGAGTTCAAGGAGCGCGGCGCCGGTGACGCCGTCGAGCTGAGCGAAGACCCCGCGACGCAAGCGGCGCAGCTCGCGCAGCTCGCCATCGAGTTCACCGAAGCAGAGGCCAAGGCTGGCCGCACAGTGAACGCCGGCCAGGCAGTCGCGCACGCCAAGGCGAAGCTGCAGATCGCCTGATCAACCCCAACACGACAACAACGAGGCACGCATGGCAAATCCGAACCTGATCCGCAACTTCAAAGCCGAAGCCGCCGTCGGTAAATTTCTCATCGTCAAGCTCGGCGCCGCCGATGGCCAGGTGCTGCAAGGTGCGGCCGTCGCCGACAAGCTGATCGGCGTGAGCACTGACATCGACGCGGCGATCAACGAACGCTGCGACGTGATTCTCGACGGCGTCGCCGACGTGATCTACGGCGCCGCCGTGACGCGCGGCGATCTGCTCACGACTGACGCGAACGGCAAGGCCGTGACGGCCGCGCCGGGCGCCGGAGTCAACAACCGTGTGATCGGCACCGCGTTGGTCTCCGGCGTCCTGAACGACGTCGGCCAGGTCAACATCATGCCGAGCATGATGCAGGGCTGATCGGCACTCACTCAGAGAACCCCCAGGAGAACCACGCAACATGAAAACGAATCGTCTCAGTCACTTCTTCACCGCCCTGATCGTCGTCGCTGCGTTCGGCGCCTGGTCGTTCGGGGTGCTGCCCGATGCTGCCGCTGGCAGCATCCCGCTGATGTTCGCGGTCACCGGCGCTTTCCCGGTGAACCCCGAGCTGACGGCCATCGCGCTCGCGTATCAGAACCCGGAGGCGGCGCTCATTGCCGACAGGGTGTTGCCGCGCGTTCCCACGGCGAAGAAGTTCAAGTACATCAAGTACACCACCGAGCAGGGCTACACGGTGCCGGACACCAAGATCGGCCGCAAGAGCGAGCCGAACATGGTGGACTTCGGCGGCACCGACGTGACCGATGAGTGCGTGGACTTCGGCCTGGACGACATGGTGCCCAACGACGAGGTCGAGGCGTTCGACGCGATGGTGAAGCCGGCGAGCGGCGGGCCGCTGAATCCGATGGCGGTTTCGACGATGATGCTCACCGGCCTGGTGCTGCTCGATCGCGACGTCCGCGTCGCGGCCCAGGTGTTTGCCCTGGCGACGTATCCCGCCGCCAACCGCGTGACGCTGGCGGGCGCGACGCAGTGGTCCGACGAAGCGGCCAGCAATCCGCTCAAGGCGATCACCGACGCGATGGACGTTCCCCTGGTGCGGCCGAACAAGCTGGTGCTCGGGCAGGCGACCTGGACCGCGCTGCGGCGCCATCCGAAGATCGTTCAAGCCATCGGCAAGAGCGCGCAAACGGCCGGCTACGCCGGCCGCCAGGCGGTCGCCGAGCTGCTCGAGCTGCAGGAGATCATCGTCGGCCAGGCGTTCATCAATACCGCCAAGAAGGGCCAGGCGCCGGTCTACAGCCGCGCCTGGGGCAAGCACGCCGCGCTGCTGCACATCGACAGCCTGGCGGCGCAAACGCTGCAACCGACCTTCGGCTGGACCGCGCAATGGGGCGGGCGGATGGCCGGCAACATGCCGGAGCCGAAAGCCGGCCTGCGCGGCAGTCAGCGCATCCGGTCAGGCGAGAGCGTGAAGGAAGTGATCGCGGCCACCGACGCGGCCTACTTCTTCGAGAACGCGGTCGCCTAACCAGCGCCCGGCTGAGCTGATCGAGCAAAGGGCCGGGTTCGCCCGGCCCTTTTTACAGGAGACGAGCATGACCACGAAGACCTACCTGGTGAAGTCGGCAGTCGCCTACGGCACCAACGCCAAGGATCAGCGCCGCTACGAAGAGGGCGAGCAGATAGAGCTGGAAGACGCGGACGCGAAGCCGCTGCTCGCCAGCGGCGTGATCGAGGCGTCGAAAGCCAAGGCGAAGTGAACCGGAATTTTTTCAACCGCGAGTGTCAAGCGTGTGGGGGAGCCGCCCGTCAGGCGGCTTCGTTCATCGCCATCGCGGCGATCCTCTTCATCCAGAGTTGCGCGAGCGTACCGCAGGCGTCGCGCGTTCCTCTGCACGTCTACCAGGACGACAAGACCGTCGTCAGCCTGTGGGACGGCGAGTGCCAGGAAGAAGTCGCGGCGCTGATCGCGCGCGCGGCGCCCGCTTATCGCGATCGTTTCCGCAACCTCACGAGCACCTTCACGCTGCAGAGCGGCGCGCGCCAGGACTTCGCCGGCTGCTGGATGGAGCTGACCGACGCCGAGACGCGCGGCCAGGGGGGGGCGTTCAGCATGCTGTTCGAGGACGGCGACCAGCACGTCGTGCCGAAAGCAATGTTCAAGGCGCGCGCCGGGACGATCTGAGCTGATGGGCTACGCAACCAAGCAGAACATGATCGACCGCTTCGACCAGGCTGAGCTGATCCAGCTCACCGATCGCGGCGTGCCGCCCACCGGCGCGATCGTTGACGCGGTGTTGAACAGTGCTCTGGCCGACGCCGACGCGGAGATCGACGGCTACCTGGTGGGCGCGTACCAACTCCCGCTTTCGAGCGTGCCGAAGAACCTGACGATGCTGGCGTGCGACATCGCACGCTACAAGCTGTACGACGACCGCGCGACCGAGCATGTGCGGCAGAGGTACGACGATGCAGTCAAGTACCTGGTGCGCGTCGGCAAGGGCGAGTTGTCGCTCGGCCTGGACGCGACGGATCAGCCGGCGCCGTCGAGCAACGCGCCGATGGTGGACGGCCCGGAGCGCACGTTCTCGCGCGACAAACTGAGCGACTACACGCGGTGACATGGGCATCAAGAGTGTCGAGGATCAGCTCCTTGCGAAAATCACCGCGGCTCTCACGGTCGCCGGCCAATCGAAAGTCAAGACCGTCGATGTGCTGCCGAGCGATTGGGACAAGGACATGCTGAGGAAATTCGCGGCTGTCGCGCCTGCGGTGCTCATCGCGTTCTCCGGCGGCCAGGTCAAGGATCTCGGCGCGAACGACGCGGTGTCGCTCGATGCGCAGTGGTCGGTGATCGCGGTGACGGCGCACGCGAGCGGCAACGCCGCCAGGCGGCGCGGCGACAGCCAGCAGATTGGCGCGTTCGAGATCTGCGAGCGCCTGGTGCCCGAGCTGCACGGCTTCACGGTTCCCGACGAAGGCTCGCTCAACCTGGTCGCGATCGAGAACCTGTGGTCGGGCGAGATCGAGAAACAAGGGCTGGCGGTCTACGCGATGCGCTTCGGCCTGCTGATGTCGTTCCCGCTCGTCGCCGACGAATCCGGCATGGGCATCTTCCTCACGTTCGACGGCAAGTACGATCTTCCCCCGCGCGAGCTGTATCTGTCGCTGCCGGGCGGCGCGGGCAACTACGCGAGCACGCCCGACAGCCAGGCCATCAGCATCGCCGGGGATCTCGACATCCGCGTGCGCGTGGCGCTCGATGACTGGACACCAGCGGCCGAGCAGATGCTCGCGGCGAAGTTCGGCGTCGCCAATCAGGGCAGCTACCGCCTGTCGGTGCTGCCCGGCGGGCAGTTGCGCTTCGGCTACAGCACCACCGGCGCGAACGCGTTCAACCGTGATTCGACCGCCGCGTGCGGCTTCCAGGACGGCACGGCGCATTGGGTGCGCTGCACGGCGGACGTAGACAACGGCGCCGCCGGCCATGACGTGAAGTTCTACAAGTCCGACGACTACGATCCCGCGACCGGCGCGGGAGCATGGACGCAGATCGGCGCGACGGTGGTGACGGCCGGCGTCATCGCGATCTTCGACGGCAACGCCGCGCTCGCGCTCGGCGCCGACAGCGCGGGCGCATCGAGCGCCGCCGGCAAGCTGCTGCGCGCGCGCCTGCTGAACGGCATCAACGGCGTGCTCGCTGCGGAGTTCCGCGCCGACGACGCCACGCCCAACACCGTGGCCTTCGCCTCGAAAGCGACCGGCGAAATCTGGACCCGCCAGGGCGCGGCCGTGATCGCCGACGACTTCGCGGCCGAAGACACCGTATCTCTGCCGCAATAACCAGGAGAAATTCGTGGACAACAGAATCTACGTGGTGCCCGCCAAGGGCCTGACCGTGATCAACCCGGCGAACAACCAGGCGCTGCCGACCGAGGGCGCCGAGGTCGAGATGACGCCGTACTGGCAGCGGCGCATCAACGAAGGCGACGTGGTTCAGGTTGCCGAGGGCAAGGCGCCCGCCAAAGCGAAGACCAAGGAGTAAGCGCACATGGCCATCAGCTTCAACCAGATCCCGATCACGATCCGCACGCCGGGTCAATACATCGAGTTCGACAACACGAAGGCCGTCCAGGGCCTGCCGGCGGTGCCGAGCAAGATCCTGGTGATCGGCACGCGCCTCGCGGCCGGCTCGGTCGCGCAGGCGATCCCGAAGATGGTGCTGTCGGCGTCGCAGGCCGAAGACTTCTTCGGTCGCGGCTCGATGCTGTCGCACATGTTCCAGGCGCTCAAGAAAGCGAACCCGTACACCGAGGTGTGGGGCATCGCGCTCGACGAGAACGCGGCCGGCGCGAAAGCCACCGGCACGATCACCGTCGTCGGCCCGGCGACGGAGAGCGGCACGATCAACCTGCTGATCGCCAGCCGCTCCGTCCAGGTCGGCGTGACCTCGGGCGACGCGCAAAACGCCATCGCCACGGCGATCAACGCGGCGATCAACGCGAACACGGATCTGCCGGTGACCTCCGGCGCCGCCGCGAACGTGGTGACGCTGACCGCGCGCAGCAAGGGAACCTACGGCAACTTCGTCGACGTGCGCGAGAACTACTACTTCGGTGAGCGCACGCCGAAGGGCGTGGTCAACACGATCGTGGCGATGGCGGGCGGCACGACCAACCCGGTGCTCAACACCGCCATCGCGGCGATCGGCAACGAGCAGTACAACACCGTGATCGTCGGCTACGAAGACGCGGCCAACCTCACCAGCCTGGAAACCGAGCTGAGCAACCGTTGGGGTCCGCTGCAGCAGAAGGAAGGCCAGGCGTTCACCGGCTTCGCCGGCACGCACGCCGCCGCCGTGACGCAGGGCGACTCGCGCAACAGCCCGTTCGTCACGATCGCGCACGTCGGCAAGGCGCCCACGCCCTGGTGGGAGTGGGCCGCGACCCTGGGCGCGGTCGATGCGTTCGAGCCCGACCCGGCGCGCCCGCGCCAGACGCTGCCGCTCACCGGCGCGCTGCCGCCCGCGCCGCAGGACCGCTACACGCGCGACGAGCGCGACATCCTGCTCAACCACGGCATCTCGACCTTCCTGGTCGATGCCGGCAGCGTGTGCATGATCGAACGCACCATCACCACCTACAAGACCAACGCCTTCGGCGTGCCCGACATCAGCTATCTCGACATCGAAACGATGCGCACGCTGGCCTACCTGCGCTATACGGTGCGCGCGCGCATCGCGCTGCGCTTCCCGCGCTGCAAGCTGGCGAACGACGGCACGCGCTTCGGCCCCGGCCAGGCGATCGTCACGCCGCTCACGATCCGCGCCGAGCTGTGCGCGCTCTTCCGCGAGTGGGAAGAGGTCGGCCTGGCGGAAGGCTTCGAGCAGTTCAAGGCCGACCTGATCGTCGAGCGCAATTTGACCGACCCCAACCGCGTCGACGCGATTATCCCGCCCGACGTGGTCAACCAGTTCCGCGTGTTCGCGGGCAAAGTGCAGTTCCGGCTGTAAGGAGAAACCGTGAGCCAGAGACTCGGAAAAGCGTTCATCAAGACCAACGGTGCGCTCCTGGAGACCTTGCCGGGCGCGAAGATCAACCTGGGCGGCATCAAGCGCACGCCGGTGAAAGGCGCGAACAGCGTGCACGGCTACTCGGAAGAGATCGAGACCGGCAAGGTCGAGTGCGAGATCTCCGTGAGCAAGGACACGAAGCTGATCGACTACGGGAAGATGAGCAACGTGTCGATCACCTTCGAGTGCGACACCGGGCAGACGTTCGTGATCAAGAACGCGTTCCTGACCGATCCGCCCGAGGCGACGGCGCAGGAAGGCGGCAAGGTGCCGCTCAAGTTCGAGGGCGATCCCGCCGACCAGGTGAACTGAGCGCGCCTCCATGATCGAGGTGCTCAAGGTGACCGCGACAGGCGGTCGCCAGTTTTTCAGCAAGCGCCATGACGTCACGCAGATGATGGAGAGCGTGCCGAGCTGGCAGCGCATCGAGCGCGTCAACATGACCGAGCAGCAATTCCGCGAGCTGCCCGAGACCCACAGCAAGGCGGAAATTCTCAAGTAAAGGGCAACGCCGATGGATCGCTTCACCCACAAGCTGAAGAAACCGCTGGTGCTCAAGAATGCCGAGGGCGCCGAGATCGAGACGATCACCGAGCTGAAGCTGCGCGAGCTGGTGGGCGGCGACGCCGACCGTATCACCGCGACCGCGCCGGTGCCGATCCTGGTGCAGATGGTCGGCGCTGCCTCGGATCTGCCGCCGTCCACCGTGGCCAAAATTCCCCTCTTCGACATGATTGCAGCGGGCGAGGCCGCTGCCAAAGCGGGTTTTTTCGGCGATATCCCGGCAACCCTCACGAAGTAAAGGCGGATCTCGCCTACACGTTCCACTTCCAGCCCTCCGAGCTGGACCGGCTGACCTGGCCGCAACTGATGGACTGGCACGCGCAAGCGCGCAGGATCAATGAGCGCCTTAAGGCTTAGCTTCATCATCGAAGCGATCGACCGCGCCACCGCCCCGGTGCGCGCGGTCAATCAGCGCATCGAGAAAGTGACCGAGCCGATCCGCAAGATCCGCGCGTCGGTGAACTCGCTGGTGCGCGAGAGCGGCCTGACCAGGCTCGCCGACCAGGCCAAGGTGGTCGGCGAGAAGTTCGAGGGCGTCAAGTCGTCGATCCTCAGCATCGGCGCTGCCGGCCTGGTCGCTGCGGCCGGCGCTGCGGCCGTGTGGTTGCCGATGAAGCACGTGATCGACCAGGGCAGCAGGATCAACGACACCGCCGAGATGCTCGGCGTCTCGGCGCGCGACTTCCAGCGGCTCGCCTACGCGCTCACGCTGGACGGTTCGAGCGCCGAGGATGCGGCCACGGCGCTGCGCTTCATGCAGAAGAACGCCGTCGATGCGCTCACCGGCAGCAAGGAGATGACCACCTGGTTCCGGCGCGCCGGCATGTCGGCCGACTTCCTGAAGAAGAACCTGAACGACCCGATCGCGATGGTGCACAAGATGTCGGACGCGATGGCGAAGAACCTCTCGCCCGCGCAGCGCATCGCGCTGATGCAGGCGCTGCTTGGCCGGGGCGGCGCGCGTCTGGTGCAGACGCTGTCGCAGGGGTCCGCTGCGCTGAACAAGTTCGGCGACGAGGCCGAGCGCCTGGGCGCGGTGATGGACGACAAGACCGTGTCGGCGATGGACGCCGTGGGCGACATGCTCACGCGTATGGACCGCGCCCTGGGCGGCGTCATGACGGTGGTGACGACGGCGGCACTGCCGGCCATCACCAGGATCGCCACGGGGGTCACCGAGTGGGCCGTCGCCAACCGCGCGCTGATCGCCACGCGCGTGACGGAGTTCGTTGAACGCCTGGTCAAGAATCTCCCGCATATCGTCGAAGTGGCGACGCAGATCGCCAGCGCCGTGGGCAGCGCGATCACGCGCGCCGACGCGCTCGCCCAGGCGATCGGCGGTTGGGAGAACGTCTTCAAGGCCATCGCCATCGTGCAGGGAATACAGCTCGCCGCAACGCTCTACCAGCTCGGCGCGGCCATCCTTGCTTTGATTCCTCCGATCGTCTCGTTCGGCATTGCGCTCATGGCAACGCCGGTCGGCTGGTTCATCGGCGCCGTCGCGCTTCTGGCCGGCGCAGCGTTCCTGATCTACAAGAACTGGGGTCCGATCAGCGAGTTCTTCACCGATCTCTGGCGAGGCATCGTCGGCGCGGCGACCAGCAGCATCGAGTTCATCATGGACAAGGTCAATTCGATCGTCGCGTTCGTCAAAGACGTGATCCTGAAGCTCGACGCGATCACGCCGGAGTGGGTGAAGAAGTGGACGCTGCCGGGCGCGGTGCTCTCGGCCGCCGCCAACGCCGTGCGCCCCGCCGCCGCCGCCAACGCCGTGCGCCCCGCCGCCGCCGCCAACGCCGTGCGCCCCGCTGTGCCGTCGGCGTTGCCTGGCAGAGCCGGCGCGGGCCGGGCGGACGTCGGCGGCACGATCAACATCAAGATCGACCAGGACGGCCGCGCGCGCGTCGCATCGATGCGCAGCGACAATCCCGGCGTTGATTACGACGTCGATACCGGCGTGTACCTGCCAACTTACTGATGAGCTGGCGCGACAAACTCCGCAAGGCGTCGTTCCGGGGCGTCGAGTTCCTGACCCTGGAGCACGGCGGCGAGTTCGGCCGGCGCTCGGTAACGCACGAGTACCCGCTGCGCGACAAACCCTATGTCGAGGATCTCGGCCGCAAGGCACGCACGATCTCGATTGAGGCGTTCGTGCTGGCGACGGCCGCGAACGGCTTCACCTACATCCCCGGCCGCGACGCGCTGATCGCAGCGATCGAGCAGAGCGGCCCCGGCGTGCTCGTGCACCCGACCCTGGGCGAGCTGCGCGTATCGGTGACGGACTGCAGGCTCAGCGAGAAAACAACCGAAGGCGGCTTGGCGCGCTTCGCGCTCTCGTTCGTCGAGAGCGGCGAGGTGACGTTCCCGAACGCGTCGGCCAACACGCCCGCCATCGTCAACTCGCGCGCGGACGCTGCCGAGGCGTCGATCACCGAAGACTTCAGCAAGAAGTTCAACGTCAAGGCGCTGCCCGCGTTCGTATCCGACTCCGCGATTGGCACGCTGACCAGCGCCACGTCGCTGATGGGGAACCTGCCGAAGCTGGTGCCGATGGCCAAGGATGCGCTGGCTGACTTCCTGCCGGGTCTGAGCACCCTGACGGCCAGCTTGCCCTCGCTGATCCAGGTGCCCGGCCAGCTCGCGCAGAACCTGCTCTCGCAGATCGGCGCCGTGCGCGGCCTTGCTGCCAATCCGCTGGAGCTGTTCGGCGTGAGCGCCCGCGATCCGATGAACGACCTGAAGATGCTGCGCAAGCTGTTCGACTTCGGCTCACCTGGCACTTCGACGGCCGTGGCCAGCGTGCCGCAGACGACGCCTTCGCGCATTCAGCAGGCGGCGAACCAGCAGGCCATCACCGATCTGGTGCAGCGCGCGGCCGTGGTCTCCGCCGTGAGGGCGACCAGCGAGAAGGATTTCACCGTGTTCCAGGACGCGGCCTCGGTGCGCTCCGAGCTGGCCGATCGCCTGGACGACCTGATGCTGAGCGCGTCCGACGACGACGTCTACCGCTCGCTCGTGGATCTGCGCACGGCGATGGTCAGCGACCTCACGGCGCGCGGCGCGGACCTCGCGCGCCTGGTGAGCTACACGCCGGCCGGCACGCTGCCGGCCCTCACCATTGCCTACGATCTATACGGCGACGCGTTGCGCGACGCGGACATTGTGGTGCGCAACCGCGTGGCCTATCCCGGCTTCATCATGGGCGGCCGCCCCCTGCAGGTGCTCGCAGATGCCTGAAGTGAAGCTGACCGTCAACGGCATAGATTACGGCGGCTGGAAGTCGATGCGCCTGGCGCGCGGCATCGAGCAGCTCGCCGGCACGTTCGAGCTGACGGTGTCAGAACTGTGGCCGGGCCAGCAGATCATCAAGAACGTCGCGCCGGGGGATACCTGCACGGTGACGCTCGACGGCACGATCGTGATCACCGGCTACGTGGACGACGTTGGCGTCGATTACGGCAAGGAGTCGCACGACGTCTCGGTGCGCGGCCGTGATGCGACCGGCGACCTGGTCGACTGCTCGGCGATCCACAAGAGCGGGAAGTGGGCGAAGGCCAAGGCCGAGACCATCGCCGCGGATCTGTGCGCGCCGTTCAAGATCGCGGTGCGCAGCGAGGTCGAGACCGGCGTCGCCATCGAGTGGAACATCCAGGAGGGCGAATCAGCGCACGAGTGCCTGGACCGACTGGCCAAGTCCAAAGGCGTGCTCCTGGTCAGCGACGGCAAGGGCGGGCTGGTGATCACGCGCGCCGCGAAGGGCGGGCGCGTCGGGACGATGATCGAACGCGGCGTGAACATCCTTTCGGGACAGCTTCAACTGTCGTTCAAGGATCGGTTCAGCAAGATCATCCTGAAGGGCCAGAGCGCGAGCAACGACAACCTGTGGGGCGACGCGACCAGGCTGAAGGCCGAGGTCACCGACGCCATGATCGCGCGCTACCGGCCGCTGATCGTGATCGCCGAGGATCTGGCGGATGGCGCGGGCCTCAAGCGCCGCGCGCTGTGGGAAGCGAACGTGCGATCGGGGAAGTCCGCGCAGATCGTTACCAGGCTGCAGGGCTGGAGCCATCCCGGCGGGCTGTGGCAACCGAACACGGTGGTGCACATCAAAGACCCCTGGGTGCGCACCGACGCGGATCTGCTGATCAAGGGCGTCACATCCTTCCTGGACGAGAGCGGCGCCATCACCGAGCTGCAGCTCGTGCTGCCGCAGGCGTTCGACCTGATCCCGATGCCGAAGAAGAAGGCCGACCCCTGGGAGATGCTCGGCAAGCAGCAGGCTGAGATTGACAAGCTGAAGCGCGACGCGGAGAAGAAGGCCAAATGAACGTCGATCGCATGGTGCGCAAACTGATCGGGCCGCTTCAGCGGCGCATTGCGCTGTCGATTGGTCGCTGCGTCGTGAAACTGGTCAACGACGCGACCCTGATGCAGGGCGTGCAGATCACGCTGCTGGCCGATGAAGCGCGCGACAACGTCGAGCGCATGCAGGAATACGGCTTCACGTCGGTGCCGCTACCCGGCGCCGAGGCGCTTGCCGTTGCCGTGGGCGGCACGCGCAATCACGTCGTCGTGATCAAGTGCGAAGACCGGCGCTACCGCCTGACCGGCCTGCAGGGCGGCGAGGTCGCGATCTATGACGACCTCGGGACCAAGATCGTGCTCAAGCGCGGCAACGTGATCGAGGCGACCGCCGCGACGCGGATCGACCTGATCACGCCGCTCACGCATTCGAGCGGCAATCTGAAAGTGGACGGCAACATCGTCGCGGACGGCGATATCTCCGATCACACCAACAAGAGCATGTTGGGCATGCGGACCGTTTACAACGGCCACACGCACAACGATCCGCAGGGCGGCGCGGTCGGCGTGCCCAACCAGGCGATGTGACGTGAGCGACGTCCGCACCGTCTTCGTCGACTTTGCCGGCGACCTACAGATCAGCGGGCCGAGTCTCGAGAACGATGACGGCCTTGAGACGGCCGTGGTGATCTCCCTTTTCACCGACCGCCGCGCGAAGCCGGGCGACCCGCTGCCGGATGGCGTGCTCAACCGGCGCGGCTGGTGGGGCGACAGTTTCCCGAGCGCGGCGGGCGATCAGATCGGCTCGCGCCTGTGGATGCTCGCCAGGGAAAAGCAGCTCCCCTCCGTCGTCGCGCGCGCCCGCGAGTACGCGCTGGAAGCCCTGCAGTGGCTGATCGAAGACGGCATTGCGCGCGAAGTAAATGTGATCGCCGAAGTGGTGCGCGACGGCGTGCTCGGCCTGGGCATCGACATCGTGCGCTCGGATCAGCCGGTCGCGAAGTTCCGCTTCGACAGCTTCTGGAAGGGAAATTAAATGACAGGGTTTGTGAGACCGACGCTTCAGGAGCTGGTGGACCGCGCGGCCGGCGACATCCAGGCGCGCCTGCCAGGCACCGACGCCAGGCTGCGCAGATCGAACCTCGAAGTGCTGTCGCGCGTGCATTCCGGGGCCGTGCACGGCCTCTACGGGCGCCTGGACTTCCTGTCGCAGCAGATCCTGCCCGACACGGCCGAGAGCAGCTACCTGGAGCGCGAGGCGGGCGTGTGGGGCGTGCCGCGCCTGGCCGCCGTTAAAGCCACCGGCAACGTCACGATCACCGGCAACAACGGCGCGATCGTGCCGATCGGCACGACGCTGCAGCGATCGGACGGCGCGGAGTTCACCACCGACGCCGAAGTCACGATCGTCGCCGGCACGGCGACGGCCGTGGTGACCGCCAGCGTGGCCGGCGCGGACGGCAACACCGCGCAGAATTCGCAGCTCGCCTTCAGCTCTCCGATCGTGGGCATCAACGGCAACGCGGTCGTCGCGGCCGGCGATCTTTCGCAGGGCGCGGATTCGGAATCCGACGACAGCCTGCGTGCCCGCCTGATCGATCGCATTCAGCAGCCGCCGCACGGCGGCGCTTCGTTCGACTACGTGACTTGGGCGAAGGAGATCGGCGGCGTCACGCGCGCCTGGATCTACGCGGGCGAGCTTGGCGCCGGCACGGTGACCGTGCGCTTCGTGCGCGATGACGACGTGGCGAGCATCATCCCGGATGCCGGTGAAGTGGCGGCGGTGCAGGCATACATCGACGCGCGCCGGCCGGTGACCGCGAATGTCACGGTAGTCGCGCCGGTCGCCGTGCCGCTCAACTTCACCATCCAGCTCACACCGAACAGCGTGGCCGTCAAGGACGCGGTGACGGCCGAGCTGCAGGATCTCCTGCGCCGCGAGGCGCAGCCCGGCGGCACGCTGCTGCTGTCGCACATCCAGGAGGCCATCAGCATCGGGGCGGGGGAGACCGACCACATCACCACCGTGCCGGCCGCGAACGTGGTGCGGGCCACCGGCGAGATCTCCACGTTCGGGGTAATCACATGGGCCTGAGTATTTGGGGGGGGGGCGACCTGGTGGGCATGACCTCCGATCAGTATCTCGACCAGCTCCAGGCGCTGCTGCCGCAGGGCGCCGCCTGGACGCGCGAGAAGGGTGCAACGCTCACCAAGTTCCTCCAGGGCTTCGCGGACGAGCTGGCGCGCGTGGATCTGCGCGGCGACCAGCTCATCGACGAGGTCGATCCGCGTACCACCTTCGAGATGATCGGCGATTGGGAGCGCGTCGCCGGCCTGCCAGATCCGTGTGTCGGCCCTGGACAGACCACGGCGCAGCGCCGCAGCGCGCTGCTGCAGAAGCTGGTCAGCGTCGGCGGTGCCTCGCGCGCCTACTTCATCGCCGTCGCCGCCGCGCTCGGCTTCACGATCACGATCAGCGAGTTCCTGGAGCACTCGGTCGCCGACGACGTCGAGCACCAGCTCTTCGGCGCCGATTGGGCCTTTGCCTGGCAAGTGAACTCTGCTTTGAACACGGTGGGCGAACTGACGGTGGAAGACACCGCCGACGATCCGCTCGCCTGGTGGAGCAACGTGCCGCTGGAATGCGTCATTAGCCGACTCAAGCCGGCGCACACCGTAGTCATCTTCGCGTACACGTAAGGAGAAAAAGACCGATGGACCGTCAGTGGAAATCAGGAGCTGCAGGCGCCCCGCCCGCGCTGGACAACGCGAGCGCAGGCTATCCCACCGCAGGCAACCCAGGCGGAGGCGTGCCGGCGACGAAGCCGGGACCGCATTGGTATCACATGGTCACCGAGGAACTGCTCGCCCTGATCGCCTCGGCAGACATCGCTTTCGACAAGACGAATGTGACTCAAGTGCGTGCCGCGCTGCAGGCGATGTTTGGCGACAAGTCCGTGATAAACGGCAAAATCGTCATTACAGAGAACGCCGGAGCGCATACCTGGACGGTCGCGGTCAAGACGCTTGCCGGCAACGATCCATCGCTGACGAATCCGGTGTACGTCGCGTTCCGAGACGTCGCTCCGGCCAGCAGCGCGCGCCTCATCAGAACCATCACCGGCGCGCTTTCCCTGGTCATTCCGAGCACCGCCACGCTCGGACATGGGAGCGCCAGGCAGCAGCATCTCTTCGTTTATTTCATCGACAATGCTGGCGCGGTCGAGCTGGCAGTCTCCAATCTGCCACCTGACTATCCAGGGTTCGCGGATTTTAGGCTTGTCAACACGGTGGCGATCGCCGGAGGCTCCAATAGCCCGACGACGGTTTACGCGGCTGCCATCAGGAACAATATTCCCTGGGTCGCTGCCGCGAAGGTTCAGAGCACCCAGGCGGTCGCGGGGACGTGGGACGCAGCAGCGTCGCAGATTGATATGTTCCCGGTGCGAATGCCTGCGCAAGCGTTTAGCGCCTATCTGAACGCCAACCAATCGATCTCCAACGCCACTAACACCAAAGTGGTCGTTGATACCGAAGAATTCGATTCAGACAACGCTTTCGATGGCGCTGGTCGCTTCCAGCCAAAGCTCGCGGGTAGATATGTCGTCACGTGGATGGGGAAAATTCAGAGCCTGCCGGATCAGAGCGAGTATTTCTTCGGCATATTTAAAAACGGCGCGGAGTGGAAGCGCGGCCATCAGCAGTCGTCGGGCGCATCGACCGAAGGCACCGGAGGAAGCTGCGTCGTCAATATGAACGGTTGCAACGACTACCTGGAATTGTTCTGCTGGCAATCCTCTGCCGGCAGCAGGAATGCACAGGGCGGGTCTCCACTCACCTACTTCTCGGCCCACCGCATAGGAGCCTCGTCATGATAAAGGCCACAAACCTAGCATCGCGCATCGCGGTCCTGCTCGCAGGGCGCGGTAAGACCGCCAGCTTCCTTGACGACGTTTGCGTGCAGGACGATGGCGACGGCCCACGTCTGGTCTCCTGGGACAAACAGAAGCTCGGCCCGGAGCCGACGCAAAGCCAGATTGACGCGATCGATGACCTGGTCGTGTACCGAAACGAGAAGTGGGAAGAGATCAAGGCCGCGCGCGATGCCGCGCGCAATGCAGGCTTCCTCTTCAACGGCAAGACGGTGCAGTCGGACGCCGCGTCTAGCGATAACGTGGCCGGCGCCGCGCTTGCGGCGACGATCGCCAAGGCGCTCGGGGTGCCGTACTCGGTCGAGTGGACGATGGCCGACAACTCTGTGATGCCGCTCAATGGCGATCAGGTGATCGCGATGTTCATGACCGGCGCGGAGTTCGTGAAGACGATCTACGCGCGTGGGGTGACGCTCCGCGAGCAGCTCGCCCAGGCAGAGACAGAAGAAGAAATCCAGGCGATAGCCTGGTGAAAAAGGAGGGCGACCGTCACGATGTTAGAGCACCGCGACGGCCCCTTTTCCCACTGATGAAGCCAGTGAGCCAGGACAAGGCCCCCCGCACCGATCGGCGCGAGGCGAGCCTATCACGCAGCTTGGAGGCTCACGATTCAAAAGGACCACAGCAGCAGCGGTAAAAGTTTTCTGTCATGGGTTGGCGGCAAGGCGCGCCTGGTGGATCGAATCATCCCACTCATCCCCGACCACACGTGCTACTGCGAGGTGTTCGCAGGCGCCGCGTGGCTGCTCTTTAAAAAGCCGGAAGCATCAAAATCCGAGGTCATCAACGACATCAACGTCGAGCTGGTGACCTTGTACCGCGTGATCCAGCACCACCTGGATGAGTTCGTGCGCTACTTCAGGTGGGCGCTGGTCTCGCGGGATGAATTCGAGCGGCTGCACCAGGTGAAGCCGGAAACGCTGACGGACATTCAGCGCGCGGCACGGTTCTACTACATGATCAGGACCGGCTTCAGCTCGAAGGTGAACAGCACCACCTTCGGCATGTCCACCGGCGCAAGGCCGGCACTCAATCTGCTGCGCATGGAGGAAGACCTGTCCGCCGCGCATCTTCGCCTAGCGAGGGTGTACGTCGAGAACATGCCATTCGGCGACCTGATCCGCCGCTACGATCGGCCGCACACCTTCTTCTACGTGGACCCGCCATACCACGGTAGCGAGGACGACTACGGTAAGGGGCTGTTCAGCCGGAGCGACTTCGCGGTGCTGGCCGAGCTGCTCGCCGGCATCAAGGGCAAGTTCATCATGTCTATCAACGACACGCCCGAGATCCGCAAGCTGTACGGCCGCTTCAGGGTGAGGACGGTGCCGACGCGATACTCGCTCGGCAACGCCGATCGTGCGGGCGCCGTGCGTGAGCTGCTGGTGATGAACTTCAAGCCGAAGGATTGACGATCAACTGACCCGCTGCGGTGGATGCCGTGGCACATGGAAAGCCTGGGGCGCGCGCCTCGGTGCGATCGAGGGTTCGATTCCCTCGGGGTCAGGCCCTTTTTGAATCGATGACCGACTCGTGCGCCAGCATTTCGACCCGACCTCTGTAGATGCCCCCGCTCACAGAAAGCCAAATGATCAGGTGCACCCACCAGGCGGCGCCGGGCAATAGGAACCAGGCCACCAATCCGGTGAGGATGCTGCCGACAGCGAAGGCTTCGATCGCTGCTCGTTCCGATGGCTTCATATCGTGTACCAGTCTCCGCATTGCCCGGTCGGGTTGCGTGCGGTGCGGGCGCAAAGCCGCTCGATCGGCTGGCCTTCGGGGTTGACGGAGCGCATCTGGATCTGCGCGCCGCCGACGCTGTAGAAGTCCTTGGTCAGCGTGCCGATCACGAACTTCGCGCGCTTCTGGACGTCGGCCTGGCCGTTGGCCTTCACGAGCACCTTGATGAAGAGCGTCGGCTGGTTCATGTAGACGCCGGTGCTGCAGGCGACGCCGTCCTTCTCGGGCGCGAGCTGCTTGCATTGCGCGTCGATGGTGTCGAATCGGCCGGCGTGCGCTGGCACCAAGGCGATGGAGAGAGCGGTGAGGATCAGCAGGCGGATCAGCATGGGCAACCTCCGTGATTGACGCCGTCATGTTCAGCCAAGGCACCAGGCACGGTCAATGTGCAAATTCCCACTCCGGAGGGGCCTGGGTGGTCCGATCCAACTGGCGTTCAAACGGCCGCCAGGCGGCGCGTTACGGGGTGGTCAAGACCATGCGTCGCAAGGGTTCGAGCCAAGCAGCGCGTTACACTTGCCGCCCCGGATGTGCGGCAGCATGGAGGGCAGCGTGTCGAACATCGCCTGTACCTGATTGTCGATCAGCGCCGGCAACGACTCGTTGGTGCCCTTGTAGGGCACGTGCACCATGTCCGCCCCATCCCTCTTCTTGAACATCTCGAAAATCAGGTGCTGCGCGGTGCCGATTCCGACCGAGGCATAGTTGAGCTTGCCCGGTTGCGCCTTGGCGGCCGCGATGAGTTCCCCGACCGTCTTCGCGGGCACCGTGTTGCTCGTCACCAGAACGAGCGGCGACGCAGCGAACATCGTGATCGGCACCAGGTCCCGCTGCACGTTGTACGGCATGTCCTTGTACAGATTCGGAAAGATCGTCAGCGGCCCGAGGTTGCCCATGCCGATGGTGTAACCGTCGGGCGCCGCGCGGGCGACCTCGGCCACGCCGATACGTCCGCCCGCCCCTGGCTTGGAATCGTTGACGACCGGCTGACCAAGCGCTTTCGATACGCGGTCGTTGATGACCCGCGCGAGAACATCATTCAGGCCGCCCGCCGGCCAGGGAACGATGAAACGGACCGGCTTGGCGGGCCAGTCCTGCGCCGCGGCAAGTGCCGGAATCATTGCCGCGAACAGTGCGAGCACGATGCGTTGCATGCTGGTTCCTTTCGTCATGCGCTGGATGCCGCTGGCCGATGCCCTGTCAACTTGACGCGAGTCAGCGGCAAACCTAGCATTTATAGACATGTCAAAGCAACCCGCGCTGCGAGTGGATCACGTCGGCAGCCTGTTGCGCCCGGAGCGCTTGAAAGACCTGTTCGGCAAGCACGCGGCGGGCTTCGCAAGCCGGGACGAGTTGCAGCACGCGCAGGACGCGGCCATTCGCGAGGTGGTCGCGAAACAGGAAAGCCGCGGCCTGCCGGTGGTGACCGACGGGGAGTACCGGCGCCTGAACTGGCAAGTGAGCTTTTCCGAAGTGGAGGGCTGGGACCTGTGGAGCGGCTCCTGGGAGAAACACCGCCGCAATCCGGAGAACCGCGGCCCCGGCGAAAAGCCGCTGACGAAAGGCGCCGACGCGGTGCTCACCTTTCGCACTCCGGCCACGTCGCGCCTAAAATTGGCGAAGAACTTCCCGCTGCAAGAGTTTCTGTTCCTCAAGAAAACCACGAAGTCGCTCGCCAAAATCACCCTCATGGGGCCGGACCGGGTGGCACAGATGTGCGACATCGAGGGCTCGCGCGCACACTACGTCGATGCGGACGAGTTTCTCGCGGACGTGGTTGCGATCCAGCGCTGCATGGTCGGCGAAATCGTGGATGCCGGCTGCAACTACATTCAGATCGACGAGCCGAGCTATACCGGCTACGTCGATCCGGCGACTCTCGAGCGCATGCAGGCGCGCAAAGAGGATCCGATGAAGAATCTGCGCCGCGCCGTGGCGGCGGACAACGCGGTGATCGAGGGGCTAGAGGGCCGCGCCACGTTCGGCCTCCACATCTGCCGCGGCAACCGCGCCAGCATGTGGCACCGCGAAGGCAAGTACGACGCGATTGCCGAGACGCTGTTCGGCGGCCTCAGGTACGACCGGCTGCTGCTGGAATACGACACAGAGCGCGCCGGCGGCTTCGAACCGCTGCGTTTCGTGCCGCGCGGCGTGACCGTCGTGCTCGGCCTGATCACCACCAAGTCCGGGCGCGTCGAAAGCGTGGACGAACTGCGCAAGCGGATCGACGATGCAGCGCGCATCATCCCGCTTGAGCAACTCGCTCTCAGCCCGCAGTGCGGCTTTGCGTCCGGCATCGGCGGCAACCTGCTCAGCGAGAACGAACAGTGGCGGAAACTCGAGGTGATGCTGGAGACCGCGCGGCAGGTCTGGGGTTAGGCGGCCGCTTGCCGTTCGCGATCCATTCGCCGTAGAACTCGATCTTGCCGTCGAGCAGCTTCAGCGCGCCCTGCCATTCGGCGATCGTTTCCTGGACGCGCGCGCGGTGCGCGGCGAGGATGTCCCTTCGCTCCGCTAGCGTCGTCCTCCCCCGCTTGACCAGCGCGGTGTAGGCGCGCATTTGCGCAATCGACATGCCGGTACGGCGCAGGCGCTCCATCAGCTCCAGCCAGCCCAGATGCTGGTCGCTGTAGACGCGCCGACCGACCGCGTCGCGCGCGACACCGGGAATCAGCCCCTGCGCTTCGTACCAGCGGATCGCGTGGATGCTGCGGCCGACGCGCGCTGAAAGCTCGCCGATGCGCAATGCCTCAGGCATGCGACGCTTTGCCGGCGGCCGCAGCACCCGCGGGGCGGAACCAGGTGTCATGGACGTGCTGCGTATCCAGGTATTCCCGGACAGCGCAGATCTTGCCGTCGCGGAACCTGAGGAGGATGTGGTACTCCTGGCTGTACACACGGCCGTTCTTCAGCGCGCCGCGGCCTTCGAGCTCCACCGCGACGCGGTCGCCCTCGGCGGTCATGCCCTTCACCGTCATCGCGAGGCCGCCGTCAAGCCCCGCCATCATGCTCTCGAAGAGCCGGGCCATCTGCGCCTTATCCCTGGTCCCGCAAGTCGGCACCGAGCCGGGCTTGCCTGCGATCCAGTAGCTCAGGTCGTCGGTCATGTGCGCGAGGACGCCCGCTATGTCGCGGCCGCCAAAGCGCGCGACAAATTCCTCGGCGAGCCGTTTGTTGCGTTCATTGCTCATGCGAGCTGCTCCGTGTTGTCGGGACGAGCGCCCATTGGACAACCTAGAGCGTACTCTATGTCAAAGGGCATATCATTCCGCTTATGCCCTATTCCTCCGGACCCCGCACCGTGCGCGCGCCGCGCGGCACGCAGCTCTCGGCGAAGAGCTGGCTCACCGAGGCGCCTCTGCGCATGCTGATGAACAACCTCGATCCGGAGGTCGCCGAACGGCCCGAGGATCTGGTGGTCTACGGCGGCATCGGCAAGGCGGCGAGGAACTGGGAATGCTTTGATCGTATTGTTGAATCATTGAAAGAATTGAATTCGGATGAATCGTTGCTGATTCAATCCGGCAAACCTGTAGGCGTCTTCAAGACGCATCCCGACGCGCCGCGGGTGCTGATCGCGAATTCCAACCTGGTGCCGCACTGGGCCACCTCGGAGCACTTCAACGAGCTCGACCGCAAGGGCCTGATGATGTACGGCCAGATGACCGCGGGCTCGTGGATCTACATCGGCAGCCAGGGCATCGTGCAGGGGACCTACGAGACCTTCGCCG
>Ga0247727_10006763_pt1 | contig 22313 bp, 16 predicted proteins | sample WisWelCaveWW1625_FD_202498 | JGI IMG/M metagenome (GOLD analysis project Ga0247727, IMG submission 202498) | Biofilm microbial communities from Wishing Well Cave, Virginia, United States - WW16-25 | ecosystem: Environmental > Aquatic > Deep subsurface > Groundwater > Cave microbial mat | place...
AAGATTTTGATGACCTGGCCATGCTCATTTGTTCCGGTTTATGGAATTACCACCTGGCATAACTTATACCGCCAAGGACTGGCTATAAACAACTCTTTAACTGGCAACATGTCTAATATTCCGCCTTTTCCAGTGGAAAGCGTTCCAAACGGTTCAGGTGGGATTGGTGTTTCTTCCATGCCTTTTGTTCAATGGTCTCAGCATGGGACAAGTCTTCCGGGCGGTGACCAAATAAATTCTGTTTGCCAGATTGAATAACGGTATAGAAAGGAAGTTCACGCCAGAAAGTTCTGGGCTTGAGGCCTGCGGTTCGCCGGGCATGATGGACATATTCGAGCATTTTCGGCGGGTCAAATTCGATGATTGAAGAATTTTGAAGCGAATCCAGCGCGTTTGAACGCTCCTTGTGGCTCAAACGCGCTTCTGTTCGCATGAGGATAACAACTGGGGTCCCAGACTGGATAGAACAAAGAACCTTTACATTGAAGCTGGTCTTGCCATTTTAGGAACCCCCTTAACTCCCTCCCTCCAAAAGCCATTTATAAATGGGCCTTACCATAATAACCTTCCCATCCGATGTGACCTTTTCCTCAGTATCGTCAGTTAAAATAAGCCCAGTTTTAAGTTTTAACTCCTCCATAGCCTTCATAAGAGCGTTGACCTCCCTTTGCCTCGTCTTCTCATTGTCCAAATGATCCGCGACCTGAATAAGCATCACATCCTTCCTACCGGACTTGACGAGAAAATCCACCTCTAGGTTATTCGCAGTTTTATAATAATAAATTCCAGGGAACTTCCGCCTTAGTTCAAGAAACACCAAATTTTCCAAGAACTTACCCTTGTTCTTGGAAAATTGAAAGGCAATGGATTCGGCCAACCCATTATCAATACAATAAATTTTCTTGAGAGCCACAAATTGCTCTTTCAGAGAATAGGAAAACTTGCTGACAAAGAATAAAAGATAGCTATTCTCTAAATAATCCGCGTAACTTTTGATAGTATTCATGCTCCCCAGGCCCAGCACCTTTTTCATATTATTGTAAGAAAACACCGTGCCGATGTTACTTAAAAAATATAGCCCGAGCTCCCGTAAGGCCTTGACCTGCTTGATATCGTATCTCGCCACGATATCACGGTAGAGAATGTCATCATAAACACCTTTAAGAAGAGTTTGATCCTGATATTTCAAATATTCGGGCATGCCCCCGTGCTTGAGGTATTCTGAGAAGTGCTTCTTGATCACAGCCCTTTCTGCCGTCAGAGATAACCCGTTCTTGGACAAATTAAATCCTTTAAAGGAAAGGAACTCCGCAAAGGAAAATGGGAACAATTCAACGCTAACGTTCCTGCCGGACAATTTTGTACCGAGCTCTCTACTCAGCAAAGAAGCATTCGAGCCGGTGATAAAAAATTTGAACCCCTTTCCCTGCATCCGACGGACAAAGACTTCCCATTGAGAGACATTTTGAATCTCATCCAGAAAAAAAATCTTCTTCTCTCCAGAGAGTTCCAAGAATGCCTCATAAAGATCGTTGAAATCGTCGACCTTAAAATTGACAAGCCGCTCATCCTCAAAATTAAGATAGTAAACGCCCTTTTTATAATGGTCATTGATAACCTGATTAAGTAACGTTGACTTGCCGCAACGGCGCACCCCCGAAACCACGACAGCGTGAGGCAAAGACGCATACTGCAAAACAACACTGAGCGCACCCCTGGGGATACCGGCGTCAAGCTCTCGACGGTCTTTTTCCTGCTCCAGGATTATTTCTTTTAATAAGGATTTTTGCATCTAACAACTTCTCCCTCTCACCACAGATGAGAGAATAACATAGATAGTTCTCATTATCAATGAGAGCCATGAATTTGTTCAATTTTCCATAATCTCGTATTCGGGGATGTCAAACCTAGATGACGCACTGATCGAAATGATTTCACCTGTCTTTTCATACAACATATCCGATCTTTTTTAATTGCTCGCGGAATTTTTTATGATCAGCTTCTTTGATGACTAAATATTTCTGATTCGCTACAACGATCATCTTCTTCAATTGAGTATCATTGGTGAGCAAAAGGGCGGTCGCCTCATCTGCGCATTCCAGCAGATGGCACGCTCCGGCATATTTTATCTTTTGTGTTCTCTCGGCAATATCTTTTAAAAAGACACCGACCGTTTGCAGAATTTCCTCGTTATCTTGAGGAAATAAAAATTCAGTAATCCTATCGATGGAGAGCCCTTCTTCTAGAACCGTAAGAATATTTTTTCGGGAAAGCTTCCACGTCCGCTCAGAAACTCGGTCGCTGATACGTTTAAGAAAAAGTTCGTCTGCCGGTATAAGTTTATCGGCCAGGACATTAATTTCCAGATTGGGCGTGACTTTAAACGCTGTTGTTCTTTGAATCTTTGTCTCCGTGTATTGAGAGGTCATTCCCAAAATCCATGCCCCCAGAGGCGTCAGGCGTAAATACATGAGCCCGTCATATCGGCTCAAACAAGAATAATCATCCGTTCCCCACAAATTCTTCAAATCGTCTCGATAAGATTCCCAAGGCAATGTCAGAGCCACATCGATAACACCCAGGGTAGCGGCGTATTCCAAAAGAAAGGCAAACACATACCGTCGGTTAAGAACAGCCTCATGACCTTCGTAGCCAAAATTCCCATATTCTTTATCACCGACATACAGTTCCCAGATATCACGCGCCACAGCGAATCTATAGCCATGAGCGACCAAATGTTTCTCAAATTCTTCGGTGCTCAACCATTTTCCGACGGATAATTTGGAAAGAGCTGATTTTATACATCCTCGGCATACGCTGGCCGCCCGCAATGGATTAGATCGAGAGCGCTGCCCTTTGACCAGATTCACGCGATTTAATTCGTGGATCAGCGTTGTGTCCATCCATTTTGCCCAAAGGTCTTTGAGGACAGATGAGGCCGGCTGGGTTAAAGCCTCCTGCCCTTTTGCGGTCAATTTTAATTTGTTTCCTTCAGGTTTACACAATTTCGCAGCCTGGGAAAGAAGAATCCACGCAAAAGGGCGAATGCCCTCCTCCCCCATTTGCACGTCGTAAGAATCTTCTGTCTCTGTTCCCTCCGGATAAAAATCACCGTTCAGAAGACTTTTTCTTACCGATTCAATAGAATTTCTGGCAATGATATATGTTGCCGGATTGATGGAAATTTTATTCGAAGAAATCAATCTTAAGATAGACTGAACATCGTGCAGAGCGGCATGCTCGGTTTGATGGGTAACTAACTCTATTTTTAGGGCAGTCTCCTTTTCTTTAGCCCACCGGTTAGATCTTTCAATATAGGAAGGCAATGCCTCAATGAAATTTCCGTCGACGGCTTTGGGTTTGGGAACAAAGGTGCGGAACCGTTTTTTCAAGTCTTCCGACAAATAGCCATCGCTGCTGACAAGCAAACACAAAGGATAAAATCGTTTCTCATCCAATTGGTTTTTGTAATAGTGGCGTTCGCGATAAGAATACGGAGGAACTGTATTATATTTCGCCTCAAATTGGGCAAAGTCAATCGTCGGAGAATCTCCGTGGACAATTTCCTGAACAAACGCCTTTTCCAGCTCATTCATGTGTTCGTAATATTTTTTTAAGATGATATTATCTTTCAAAAGATCGACCAGCAAGGCAGTCATCTCGCTTTTTCTCGTCGGAATAATCCCTTGCAGTCGGCGGACGGAATCCTGCGAGAATACATCGGTCGTGGCGGCAACTCGAACCACGAGATTCAACATCACTTTGATCACATCCGCGTTCGTCGATTCAAAAATATCTGCATGGCATTTTAATAATTCATAGTCCGATTTAAACATCCGTATCTCCTTTACGATGACAAAAATTTGACGTCAAAACCATATTCTCTGCATTTGCGAATAAAATTGTCCGCGCGCGAGCCGTATTTAATCAACAGATAACCCGGCGGAGACTGGGACGTGAGATACCCCTTGAGTCTGGGATGCTGACGGATCACCTGCAGCATCCGGGGATGTTCCGGTTTGACGATGGCTGAGCAGTAACTTACCTCGAGCATCCCGTTTATTTCTATTTGTGTTTTGTCTTCAAGGAAGGTTTTAATGGTCGAGGGTAACGGCTCCAATTCCTTGAGGACCTTTAACAATTCTTGACGCGCAGGGGGCTTCGAGGGGACTTCCTGCAAAACTTTTTTGTCCAGACGGAATTCAATGATACGATCAATTCTGATAATTTGACAATAGCGAAAAAGCGTGACAAGGGTTTTTACGGGAAGGTCACATCCGGCTAAAATACAAAAATTGGACAGAACCTTGAAATCTGTACATGACGGGGGCAAAGCTGGCGCTTGGCGAAGACCCAACAAAATTTGGCCCAGAGAATTTAAATAGATCCAATTCTTTTTCTTTTGTTCGCTCCCGTAAATCCATCTCATAACATAAAGCGCGGAAAGAATGGCCTGCTGGCCTTTTTCATCCAGCCATGATTCCCAGTTGTAAAGGCCTTTGTCTTTGATTCCTTGTTCCTTCATCAAAAAATTTAAAATATTTTCTGGCAACCGGCTGAATTCCAGAAACACTTTACCGATTTCATCCGACGGTAACGCTAGCCCCCGGAAACATCTAAAAAACAAGATCAAGAATTCGATTAACCCCGAGTTATGGGCGAATGTCGACCGCCAGGTACGAAATCCGGTGTAATCCTGCACGAAATCCAAAAATGTCTCTTGGGCCGCGGATTGAATCTTTTTAAAATCGTGCGTTAGGAAGGCTATAAAATTTTTTCCTTCCTGATAATATTCGACATGAAATGTATTGTTGGGAATGATAACTTCGCTTTTTATCAAAAAACGTGCCGTATCTTCGAAGAGATGCTGGCTAAAATTGGCCTCTTTACAAACCCGGTTGATATCCGTTCGGTTAGGGTTGCCTCCATAAGTCGGTCTCACCCGTCGGGACAGCAAGATACCGATCACTGCTTTGATCCAGTACTCGGAATAAGGATGCTGTAATTCTTCTTCTTGAGGGGCAGGTATGGTGTTTTGCCTGGCTATGAATTGTTTTAAATCGGTTTCTTCTTTTTTCTTAACCATCTCTTGCTTCCTTAACAGCCGCCACTGTATTCTCATTAAAGTAAGGTTCCAGTTCATCCTCGTGAAGGATGGTGTAACTATAACCTTGTTCCGTCAAAAAAAGCTGCCGGTTTAAAGCAAAATCCTGTTCCTCGGTTCCTGCGGACACGAGTGTATAAAACCGGGCGACGTTATGATCGGCTTTAGGGCGGAGGATCCGGCCAAGCCGCTGGGCCTCTTCCTGACGAGAACCAAATTTCCCTGAAATCTGAATGGCGACCGAGGCATCAGGAAGATCGATAGAAAAATTGGCGACCGAGGAGACAATGAGGGTCTTTATTGCGCCGGACTTAAACTTTGCGTACAAAATTTCGCGCTCCTCCTGCGGCGTTTGGCCGGTTATTAAAGGAAACGATAAGGCTTCGGCCATTTGCTGCAATTGACTAAGGTATTGGCCGATAATCAAAACACTTTCGTCATTGTGACAGGACAACAATTGTTTGATAACATCCTTCTTTGCCGGATTCTCCGAGGCTGTCCGGAACCGCTGCCGCTTGGGACTGGTAACATAAGCCATCGTCATCGCCGGATCCATATCCACGCGAATCTCGTGACAATATCCTTTCGCGATCCAGCCCTGCCGTTCCACTTCTTTCCAGGCCAGATCGTAACTTTTAGGTCCGATCAGGGAAAAAACATCCGATTCTTTGTTATCTTCCCTCACTAAGGTGGCCGTCAGTCCCAGACGGCGTATGGCCTGTAAGGAAGCGGTGAACCGGAACATCTGCGCCGGGAGAAGATGAACCTCATCGTAGATAATCAATCCCCAGGAATGATTGTTGATACGGTCAAAATGAATGAATTCATCTTCTTGAGGATGGCGATGGGTTAAAATGTGATAGGTGGCAATAGTGACGGGCTTAATTTCTTTAACAGCACCGGTGAATTCTCCAATATTTTCTTGCGGGACGGATGTTTTGTTTAACAGCTCTTGCCGCCATTGCCGCGCCGCGGTTGTGCCTGTCACAAGAATGAGGGTATGCGTTTTCATTTCAGCCATCACCGCCATGCCCACAATCGTTTTTCCTGCCCCGCAGGGCAAAACCACCACCCCGCAACCGCCCAAATGCGATCCTCCTTTTAAAAAAGAATCCCGGGAGCGACATTGATAGGGCCGCAGATAAACATCCGGCTTAAATTCAATTTCTAAATCCGCGCCTTTTGTATAGCCGGCAAGATCCATCACTGGATAACCTTCTTTGATCAAAGCTTGCTTAACAAGGCCGCGGTGAATGGATTTTATCAAAGCCTCCGTTGGAGAAATTTTTTCCATAAGATAGAAATGGATCTCATCAATACGAAAAAACCTGCTCATAAGAACAGGAGTCGACGTTATTAATTTAAGATGTTCGCCATCATACGGCTCCATTTTGATTTGGCCGTAGCGGCCCATTAATTCTTTAATTTGCGTCAGGGTGCTGGCGGAGATTTCAAATCGGCTGTACGTCAGCAACCGCCGCATCACTTCAGAAGCGCTCAAGCCGGCAGAGGCTGCGTTCCATAAAGAGATCGGCGTCATGCGATAGGTATGCACGTGCTCGGGACTTTTGATGATTTCCGAGAAAGGGGCAATGGCATCGCGGACTTCATCGTATCGGGACGAATCGACTTCCAGAAGCATCGTTAAATCAGACTGCACGATTAATGGCTTGGCCGGATCATAGTTCATAATAAAACTCCTCTATTTTCTCGAACCGCCGAGCCGAGCATTTCTTACAGATATGATTCTTGTGATCTTTCCCGGAAAATCTTTCATTTGGCAAAATCCTGCCGCAAATCTTACTCCAATGGCCCATGGCTGTTTTTCCATCCTCTCCTCAACTTGAACTGTTGTTTAGTCTAAAATCTTCTTCTGTCACTTCATGAAGCAAAACCTTTAACATCCTGCCCCATGGGATACCTCTTTGATTTCGTAACCCAGCATTTTGTATGTCTTCAAACGCCGCTGATACATTCTGGCTAAAACCGAAACGTTGCGATCAACGTAATCATAAATCCGGATATCCTGTTTATCCTTGTGATACCGGTGAAGGCGTCCGGCATACTGAACAATCTTGCCTTTAAACGAACTCGGCATGGTCAGGAATAACGTATCCAAACGGGGCGCGTCAAAACCTTCGCCGATATAAGAACCCGTCGCTAAGATAACTTTTTGGCCATCCTCAGGACTCTCCTTTATTTTTTCAAAAGCCTCCCGTTGCGCTTTCTGCCTGACTCCGCCATGCAACTGAAATAAAGTCTCGACTTTACCCTCCAACAATTTCGCTAAAATCTCTAAATGCTCGCGTCTTTCCGTCAGAATGAGCGGAAACCTTCCTTCACCCAACGAATCAACAACGTCGTGCACGATCAGCTGATTCCTTTCCGTATCTTCGATCATTCGGCTTGAGACATCCTGTATCTGAATGTCATCATTCCACGCATGCTCAAAATCCGTTGCGCGCGGGATAACCCAAGAAGCTGAAATATGCGCAGAAAGATCTTTTTGTTTGATGCGATGAGCAATCGGCCCACACTGCATGTGAATAATCGGCTGGTGGCCATCCCGGCGATAAGGTGTGGCCGTCAGACCCAAGACATATTGCGCCTTCACCTGTGACAGGACCTTCTCAAATGAAACAGCGCCGACATGATGACACTCATCGATAATAACAAAACCATAATCCGCGATACGGTCATCAACGCCGTCCGTCAAATCCATACTCTGAACCATGGCTATATCAATAATTCCATTTGACTTATCTTTACCGCCGCCAATCTGGCCAATTTCCTTCTTGTCGATTCCTAAAAGTGAAGCGATTTGAATACGCCATTGCTCCATCAATGGTTTTCGGTGGACGAGGATGAGCACATTGGTTTTACGTTTAGCGATAGCGGCTATCGCCAAAACCGTTTTCCCTGTTCCGGGTGGCGCGACAAATACACCAACGTCTGACTCAAGAATGCCTTCCAATGCTTCTTCCTGTTCTTCATTGAGCGTGCCATCAAAAATAAAATCAACTTTCTGGCCATCGATCCGCTTATCCTCAATATTCATTCGAACGCTATACCCTTCCAACAAAACTTTCATATCCTCCAAGCACCCTCGAGGCAATGAAAGATAGCCATCAACGATTTCCGCACAACAAATAACTCGCGGCGTTGCGTGAGTTGAAAACCGCATTTTCTGTTTTTTATAAAACTCCGGATTCTGAAACGCAGCCAAATGTTTAAGCTGATTGAACAATACTGATGGCCCCGCGCCGGTCTTAATGTAAATTCGGTTAGCGAGGACAACATCTAAACTTTCCGGCAATTCTTTAATGTCAACTTTAAATCGTCGCTTGCCTGATGGCAGACGCATCCATGGCTCATCATTTTCCTCGACCGGACTTTGGCGAACTGCCATAATTTGCCCTGTTCGCGAAGCCTCTTCGGTAAACGCTTCAACGTCTTCATGAGACATCTTCTTGATAGATGACAAAAAGGCCCATTGATCCGAATAAGGCATCCCATGTGCATCAATAAAAAGACTATTGCCCTTGATCATCGCATCTTTTTGAAACGGCAAGGCGATCAAATTCCCGAATCCACCTTTAGGCATCGTATCCTGATTGGGAAATAATCGGTCATAACTTTTCATGTTGATCTGATAGCGCTTGGCCATGGTTTTCGTAATGATTGAAGTCCCTAAACGCCTCGCCAAGACCGCCGGAATCTCTTCACTAAAAAATATCCAAACATGCCCACCGCTTCCTGAACGAGATCGTTCAACCACGGCGGGAATATTCTCTTCAACACATGTCCTCATAATCGCACGAATATCGTCCAACCAATGCTCTTTATCGAAATCTATAGCGAGAAAATAACAATGCTCATTTTTCAACATCGGATAAATAGCCGCGACTTGAGCGCCTGTTAAATGTTGCTTGATTGCGAACTCATCCATTGGAAGGAATCCCTGATTAGGACATTCAGAACACTTGATGGCTGGCTTACGGCACAAAACACGGTCCCATTCGTGCTTGCAGACTGGACTGTATCCACGTTTGCCTGTGCGATTATTCATCCACAGTTTGGAGTAAACATCCTGACGGCCGCGGAAGTAACTCGCGAACAAGGCCACTCGATCATCTGAGAGCATCTGTTTTTGCAGTTCGACCTGTTGCTGTGATGGAGATTTAAAATAAGCACTTCGTGCATCTATTTTGTGGCCGTATTGGAAACTTTCAGTTTCCAATACTACAAGGCCATGCAATTTTTGCAGACACTGAGATTTCAAATTGGTGAGAAGCGCGATCTGTTCATCGATGCGTTTGATACGAAGCTCAAGAGCTGTCTTATTTTCTACGGACATTATGAATCGCCTTGCGTAATCCGTTCTTTCAACAGAAAAATTCTAGCCAAGCGAATCTCGTCATAAGAATAATCATCACCCAAGATGGCCTTGACCGGAGGGAGGGCCGAGCCACCCGCTTGTTCAAACGCAGCTTTAATGCAGTCGAACCTCAGTTGCGTTGGACGCAGATGTTCGAGATCAATCGTTAGATCTGCGCTGACTAACTTCTCGAGGTGTGTAATGATCGTTCCGGCCGTAAGCCCTCGGATATTGGCCATCTCCTTGAGAGATAATTTCTGGTGAACCAGCCGTCGGGTCTCTTGATAAGTCAACGTTGAATCCAGCCGCTTGCGTTCAATTCTTTTAAACCCATCGTTTTTCCAGACAACAAGATCATGCCGACGGCAATAATCTTGAATGACCTTCGTGAATAGCGGCCCGAACCATTTTAACTTCTGTTCTCCCACCCCTGTGATAGACAGAAAACTTCTATCATCCTGCGGCAGGCAACGCGCCATGTCCCGAAGCGTAGTGTCGGCAAAGATTACGAAGGGTGGAACGCCGCGTTCATCCGCCACCCTTTTACGCAATCTCCGCAATTCCTCAAACAAATCATCGTTAAAAGCCACGTCCTCATCCATACGCTCAAAAGATTTTTGCGCCATACTCTTAGCGAAAGTCCTTATTGAGCTTCCTTCTAGTAAACAGGACTCTAAAACTCTCGTCAGCGTCGATTCTACCAGCGAGAGTTTTAGAGTTGAAAAGGAAAAGCTCAATAACTGCGGCAACATCAAACGCTCACGTCCATCCAGAAAACTTCGCCCCGACTCCGTAAGCTCAATCACCGGATACTCACCGTCGGCTTTCACCAAAAAACTCTTCTCGATCAAGAGTCTGATCATCTCTTTAAGTTGATTTTCACTGAACGCCTGTCCTTGACCATGGAGAGCAAGCCGGTCATGGCCGAAGCGGAGAATCCGCTCATTGCGTGAACCGCGCAGGATATCGACGATATACTGACCACCAAACCGGCCGCCGGTGGCGCAAACGCATTCCAGAATCAATCGGCCGATTTTATTCGCGTCGAATTCGTCCTTAGAACGCGTACACCGGTCACAGCGCTCGCAATTCTCCTTCTCATAACGTTCACCAAAATACTCTAAAACAAATTTCCTCCGGCAGATAAAACTTTCGCCAAAAGAAACCATTTTATTCAATTTCTCCGTTGCGCGTTTGCGTTCGGCGGCATCCGCAATCCGCCCGATAAAATATTCCTGTTTAAATTTATCAGCATAAGAATAAAAAAAGACGCACCTAGCAGGAAGGCCGTCACGCCCGGCGCGTCCAGTTTCCTGATAATACCCCTCGATGGAACCCGGCAAGGCATAATGGACAACGAACCGGATGTCCGGTTTGTCAACGCCCATGCCGAAGGCGATGGTGGCCGTGATGATCGGCGTTTCATCTTTAATGAATCGATCCTGAATGCCGTGGCGGTCTTTGGACTCAAGTCCGGCATGATAGGCTTCGGCCTTGAAACCTCGGGCACGCAAGTCGTCGGCTAACTCTTCCGTATCTTTACGCGAGAAACAATAAATAATAGCTGAACAATTTTCATACGCGGGCAATCGCAAAAGCTCCACCAATTCTTCAAAAGCGTTGTCTTTCGGACGTATATCATAATAAAGGTTGGGACGGTTAAAACTGGAAAGAAAAATACGCGGGTCTTTAAGACCAAGATGTTCAATAATGTCCTTACGGACACGCGGCGTTGCCGTCGCTGTCAACGCAATCATGCCGACGGTTGAAAAATCTTCCCGTAAAGATTTTAAATTGAGATACTCCGGCCGGAAATCGTGTCCCCACTGGGAAACGCAATGCGCCTCATCAACGGCGATACAACTGACATTTAATCCGCGAAGAAACTCCCGAAAAAGCTCGATGGCGAGTCTCTCCGGGGCCACATAAAGGATTTTAATTTCTTCACGCCTTAAACGATTTTTAATTTCGGCAATTTCATTCCCTGAAAGACTGCTGTTAATCAATTCAGCCGCAATCCCGTTGACCCTAAGCCCGTCGACCTGGTCTTTCATAAGAGCAATGAGCGGGGAAACAACCAGCGTGATCCCCTCAAACACCAGCGCCGGAAGTTGATAACATAACGACTTTCCGCCGCCCGTCGGCATCAGGACAAGCGCGTCCCGCTGCGCAAGAACGTGATGGACGATCTCCTCTTGTAAAAGCAAAAAACGATCAAACCCGAAATGATTCTTTAACAGTTCGTGCAGGCCCGCATACCCATCGATCCTTCGGGTGGGCATCAAAGATGTCGTGTCTTTTTTTATGTTTAAAACTTCCCTATTCATCGTCTCCATTTTATCCCAGACAATTCAGATCTTGCAAAATATTTTCAGGTATCACAATTTTGGCCATTGCTCACTCCTCCTTCTTAACTATTCCTGATTTAATTTTATGGATAAAAAAACTCATACAAACTAAATCGCTGGATAACGATTCCGGTAAAAATGCCCTTTGTAGCGCCTCAACAAATAGTCGATATAATGTTTGCCTCCACCAGTCGGAATTAAAAACGAATTGGCCAGAGATTCATCCCCGTACTCGCGGATGATCCTTTGCACAAAAAGCAGACTAATGGCATCAGCTTCCATAAAAATTCTTATCGCTTCCTGTTCTTCCTCATTGAGGCCAAAGCCCTTTTTCTTGAATCCATTTTCCACATTTCTAAAATTACGCATGATCTCTTCTCCCTCATCGGGATGGAAATAAACACCCAACCCCGTGTCGTCCTCCAGCAAATCCTGCGGAAGGGAAAATTCCGGGAAAGACTTCTGAGGGGCGTGGTGTTGCAGCATGTCCGCTTTGGTCGACGGCGGTGAATTCTCAAATTTTGCCCTGTCTTTCTTTTGCAATGCAGTGGCCATGGTTAATCCATCTGGAAAAACAACCAGGTCATTCCCGAAAAACTTAACAAAATCCTCATACCGCCCTTTAACCATCTCTTTTGCTTTTTGAGCGAGTTGATGGTCATACCGATATACTATGTTCGACGACCTTCTTATCAGATCCTCTCTGATATCCTTTATTTGTTCTTCAGACATTTTTTCAAATACCCTTTGTTCGCCAGACCAATACCAGTACTTTCCATAGGGGACAAGACTTCCAAAAATATAATGATTGACCTTAAAAGGATTTTTGCCATCGCCAAACATGACCGCGTAGATCTCATTGTTAACAATATTTTCTAACTCCATGACACCTTTTTTCATATCCACAATCTTATAACACGAAGCATGCCTCTCATACCACGTCTGGATATCCTTCTTTTCTTCAATGGAAATATTCAAAACCTCAGCCAAAATATCAATGACACCCAGTCCGGACCATTTCGTCGTCTCTTGAGCGACGAAATCATCGATGAGTCCAATAGACACCTCTTCATCTCTTTCATAAAAATAATTCCAGGAATGAACGCGGAAAAAATAGGAATGGGTTCCCATCCAGATGAGTTTCTTTTTAACATCCCATCCGTAATCGTTTGGCTCTGAAAGAAATTTCTTAACCCCGGAATCTCGCGGGATATAGTTAAAATTTTTTTCTAAGAAATTGACGATCTCTTTTGATAAAATGCTCAGTTTTTGCATGGTGGGGGGAATAAGAATGTCCGGTTTTAGCTCCGAATAAATATTCCACAAAAAATGCTGAATCCTCGGCGCGCTGAACTGATCTGTTTTGAACATGGCGCCATTCGAAACAGTTAAAGGAAGCGGTGTGGCGTAAAATTGAATATTATAACGTTCGTAAGCTGCCCAGAGGCCTATATCATTGTGGAGATCTTCACCAAACTCCGTAATAAGACAGGTCAATTCCTCTATGGCCTCGTCAGATAACCACAAAAGATCATCCATCCGTTCATTCGCTGCGGCAAGAAGCCTATCAACCCTTCACTGACTAAAGGCAAACATTGATCGCCTTTCCCGGAATAGCCTTCGAGCCGGTGTTTTCGTCTAAAAATTTTTTTCATCGTCTATCCCTTCTCTTTTAACGCCGTAAGGAAATCCCCACGAAGTGTAATAAGATAAGCACTCCGTGCATCTATTTTATGACGCGTTGGAAACTTTCAGTTTCCGATGCTACCAGCAATAAATTCAAGATTTTGATCGCCATCCATATCGCATTCCGAATGATCCTCATTTTGCCGTTTCTGTTTCTTCTCAGCCTTCGCTTTAGCGACGGCTTTTAAACTGCGCTTGAGCTTCTCTATATAAGAGGAGTCGATGGGAACGCCGATGATTTGCAATTCTATAACGGCACACAGTTTGTGAACGGCAAAATGACGACTGTACCCTTTAACGATATTTTTCCCCGGATATCGGGCTAACCATGCCTTTGCAGCTTGAAGCCGGGATTGTCCTTTCATTCTCTTGTATCGAGGAGAGAGATGATTTCTCTTTGACATAATTTAAGAGCCTACGTCCACACCAACATTTCTCAGCTCCCTTTTTTACCATATTTTCTATCCAAATGATTCTGCATTTCCTTTAAGACAGCCTCCTCTTCAATCTCAGGTGAATTTGATTTATAGGCAAAACACTTTACCAAGCGCGTCGTCAATCCTTCGACACTTTACTTTTCAAAAGCCCCAGAAAACTTTCCAATGTTTCCGCCAGCCGGATTAAAGTCTTTTCTTCGGGAAGCGGAATCTGTAGATTTCTTCGACCTGTCTTTTCATCTGTGGAAATACGTAGGCCCGAGGACAAATTGCCTTTCCCATCTTGTGCCGAATCTTTTTGTCCATCAAAACACTCGCTTAACTCATTTAAAAAAGTACCGGCCATCTGTAAAATCGTTTTAAAAGAATCCCCTGGTTGAGGACTTCGAGAAAAAGTTTCCTCTGGAGATGTCATTGGGGTGGCTGTCTTCTCTCGTTTTTCATCTTCCACCGTCGTTACGTTTAACAAATCTTTCTTCTCGTCAACCGATTGAGAGGCCTCTTCAACGGTTTTCATAAATTGATTGAACCGGGTGGTCCCCATAAAAACCTCGTTATCGCCTTCATCCAAAACTCCCGAAAACATCGACCGCTTAAACTTGAGTAAATCCAGCATGCCGTGTTCAATTCCCCCCTGCGCGATAAAATTGATCACCCGCACCGGCTGTTTCTGTCCCAGACGATAAACGCGGCTGATTCTCTGTTCCAATACCGCCGGATTCCAGGGAAGATCCATATTAATAACAACAGCGGCGTTCTGAAGATTTAAGCCCACCCCGCCGGCCTCTGTTGAAAGAAATAAACGGCAGGCTTGGTCGTCTCGAAACGCTTTAATAAGATCACCCCGTTTATGAGAAGCAACTCCGCCATGCAAAAAAACATATTTCCAACTGTTGACCTTAAGCATCATCGTCACCAGATCCATCATCTTCAACCATTGCGAAAAAATCACCACCTTGGCCTCCGGATTCTCCAGAACCTCTTTTAACTGTATCTCCAACTCTTCGACTTTTCGCCCATGGATCCTGTCGGAATCCACCAGATAGGTATTATCACAGACCATCCGCATCCTCTGTAAGCACGCCATGAGACACTGCTTTTCTTGATCCGTTAAAAAATGATACCGCCGCCATTTACTAACCAGACGCGCCACGGTTTCCCGGTTCTCCTCGTGAATCTCTATTTGCTCGGGCAACATCGGCACAAAATGATTCTTGTCCATCCGTGGCGGCAGTTGCTTTAAAACCTCTTTTCGCTGCCGGCGAATCATCATGTTCTCCAGAGATCGTCCCAGCCCATGCAGGTTCTTATAACCAACGACCTTACCGGTCTCATTAACGACCTGATGCTGACCCAGAAAACGGAACAGCGGGCCCAGATGATGCCGGTCAATAAATTCCACGATCGAATGTAATTCTTCGAGGCGATTTTCAAGCGGGGTTCCGGTCAAGACAATCGCATAAGGAAATTTCAGTTGTTTAATCGTCTGGGCTGTACGCGTCTTCCAATTTTTAATCCGCTGGGCTTCATCCAGAATAATAAGATCCGGCGCCCACTGGGTTATCGCCTCAAAATCTCTGTGAACGACGTCATAATTGACGATCTTAAAAAACTTTTCTTCGCGATATTGGGGCCGCCTTAAGGCGGAATACCCTTGAATCAACTGGACGCCGCGGTCCGTCAACTTTTCAATTTCCTGTTTCCACTGATATTTTAGACTCGTCGGGCAGATCACCAAAACTTTCTCGATCCCAAAACATTGAGCCATGATTTCGCCGGCCGCGATGGCTTGAATGGTCTTGCCTAATCCCATTTCATCGGCGATCAGACAACGCCCGGCCGACGCCGCAAACAACGCCCCCTGTTTTTGATAAGAATAAAGGTCCATCTTCAGCAGTGAATTCCACCGGGAATCTTCAATCCCTTTGGGGAACATCTTTTTAACACGTTCCCGGCGTATGTTTTCATCACGGACCTGCGCGATAAAAATCATCGCATCGTCATGATAATGAATTTCATCTTTGAGCATTTTGGCCCGCTGGAGAAATTCATCAAACTGATGAAATCTTTTCGGGGTCAAAAAAAATCTTCGTCAAAAAATTCGCTGACCAGCGACCGCAGTTGAACGCCGGCCTTTGCCCCCAATAAAAAAACCGCCCGTCGTTTTAATCCATAACGCAGTGTCACGGCGGAATATTCTGGTTGAAATCCTTCTTTAAGAGTCTGCCGGTGACTCTTTTTCCTTCGTAATTTATGCAATACCGCTTCGACATGTTTACACGTCCCCAGGGTATTGACTGCAAAATCCGGGCAGGAACAATAGTTGATACCGGGTACTTCTCCCGCAATAACCACACGATACGTTCTGGTTGTCTTGGGGTTGGTGATCTGAAACGTCGAGAACACAGGATGCGTCCCCACATTTTTTATCCTTAATCTTGTTTCCAAGGCAATCTGCCGTCTTAAAATCACCTGCCATTCTTCCAGAGACAATCCCTCGGGCTTTTTCAGATGAGAAATCCGCGCAGGCACTTTAACCTTTTTTGATCTCTGTTTCCTATTCACTTTCAGGTCTCCTTTTTTCTTAACTCAAACTTCTAACGCCTCAAGGATTTTTTTCATCGAGTAAACTTTAACCGGCAATTCCACGAAATTTTTATCCTTCGACCAATCCTACCACTTTCTCCGATCCAAGAATTTTATGAAATTTCGTTTAGACTTATGTTTTAAGCGAAAGGAATCGATATAAGGCTTAAAATCATCTCCCCGGCCGATGCGGGTCATCAACTCAAAAACTTTCCGTAGAAAACCAATGGCCTGCTCATAGGCCTGATTATTTTTCTGCTCCAGTGTTGGTTCAACTTGAGATTGATAAATCTCAAGAGCATCCTGCGGATAATTTTTTTCACGCTTCTTTGTCAGTTCAAGCCAGAGTTCGTTTGAACATCCTCCCTCTTTGGCTTCACGCCAGGCCGCCTCCACATCCTTCTCCCAGAGAAAAACTTTTACCAACTCGGAATGATCTGTCCGTCCTATCCAACCCAACCGATCCTTGACTGCTTCCTTTTTAGCCTTGGCGATCATTTCCCGGATTATCGCAAGCGCCTTTTCCCTCCATATCGTCCACTGATTTATCCGGTCCGCATGAGTCTTCAACGTTTGGTACTGTGCAAGGCATGGTGATTCCACAAACCCTTTCCACATCAATGCCATGGCCTCATCATGACGTTTCCGATGGTGATATTCCTCAGCTAAAAATTCCCGAAGCCTTGAATCCGTTCGCTCAGGAAAGGCCTTCATACCAGCTTCCGCCCACTCCAACGCTAAATCATCCTTTCGTGCCTGCTTATAAATCTCGGCAATCTGAACATAAGCATACGCCAAAGAAAGATCCCGTTTTTTAATTATCACCAAGGCTTCGACATCACCACTCTGACGGGCCAGCGCTTCCATAATATGAGTGATCCTAAAACGTTGACCATATCTTTCTTTTTCATCCCGGCCAGGGCCAAGAACCGGCACACGCTGCCAGTGGGTCTGTGCTAATTTTCGATAAACGGCTAATCCTTTTTCACCGAGAACTTCACGATAGGTTTCCACCGCATTAGAAAAGGTATCCCAATCCGTATTTAGCTCCCATTTGAAAAGCCGCTCGGCCAAAGCCTCGACATCCGGGTTGACTTTTTTACACGCCGTATGATGGATTTCTTGAAGCCGCTCAAGAATATAGCCCATGTGACCATCAGAATCATCGACCGATTCCATGGCATCCTCGACTCGCTCAAGGGCGTACTCTGCCAGTTCAATGACCTCCGCTCCATAACCGTCTTTCAAAAGATTCTCAATATCATCAATGACATCTTCAATGCCATGGGCATACTCAGACATCGAATTGTAATCAATAAATTCATCGCAGGCCACGGCATTGTCAATGACCCCGCGATAAGTCGCAAGGTCAAGACCTTTTATCTGGCTCTTGGCCGCCTTCATAAAAAATTGTCTACGCAAACTTCCATCCTCCATGGTCTGCTTAAGGAGCAATCGACAAGCGTGCCTTTTTCCTGTTGATTAAGCCAATCGCGAACATCATTCATGCTCACGGCTGGTTTTGACGGCTTTCCGGCTTTTAACTTTGTTCCCGAATTCCCTTGTAACCACGCCAGTTCCGTTGCCACACAATGCTTACAAAAATCACCGTCCTCACCAATCGGACAAGTACAGGAATATTCAAGTTCCCCGTCCTTTGCCCAGAGTTTCACACGATATGACCGCGTCCCGCGAACCTTGGCCGTGATCGTCTCTTTATATTCCGCCAGATCCCCCACCTGATCATTCTCAAAATATTCCTCTCCCCGTGAAAACGATTGTCCTCCGGCCATTTGACGCAAAATCCGACGGTCGATAAGATCATTCAGGATGCTTGCCATAATCTTTAAACTCTCATCACAACACCTTTAACTTGCTCATATTACGCAAAGACAGGATGCTCAATCTGGATAGGACAAAAAACCTTTACGCTGGAGTTGGTGTAGCCTTTAGGAACCCGGGAGCTTCTTTTTGTCTCCCTTTGTTGCCGTTAAATTTCCGACAAACTTCCGATAAATTGCCGATAAACCATACGCTCGCGAACGGTTAGCTGTATCCTCTACCACCAGCCAGCCGTCCTCAACCCAATCTTTCATAAGAAACCTCGTCATACGTGTAGAAAGACCCAATACCTGGGCTGCGTCCTGCGCAGTAATACGCTCTTTCTTGGCAAAAAGTGCCAGCACCATCCTGGCCCGGTGATCAAGCTGACGAAGTTTCTTCGGCTCAACCGGTACGCCCTTTTTGGCAAGCGTTAAGGCCTCATCCTTGGCTTGCGTGAACACTTTCGCTAATAAAGAAACGAAATAATCAACCCACGACGTCAAATCCACCTCGGCGCGTCCCATGTAATAATTGTGATGTTTGCCAACAGCCAGGGATTGATAGTAACGGGTCAAATCACGGGCGTGATGCTCCTCCATCGAGAAGAAACCGTGCAAACCGTAACCTTCACGCTGTAAAATAAATGTGGCCAGAAGCCGGGCCGTGCGGCCGTTACCATCATAATAAGGATGGATCGTCACAAACTGATAGTGTACCAAAGCCGCAATGATGGCAACCGGGATATGTTCCTTTTGAACCTGATGTACCCAACGTACCATTGCAGCCATAAGACTTGAAACATCTTTCGCTTCCGGCGGCATATAGACAATGGCACCGGATACCGAATCCCGGATAACATTTTGGCCATCGCGATACGGTGTTGGTTTAGCGCGCTTGCCTTTCTCAACGAGAGCATGCAAGCGTTTAATTAAATCCTCGCTCAACTCTACTTTCTTGGCTGCCCAATCCTCCACCTTAAGAAGCGCGTCCCAATAATTACGCACTTCTTTCACATCGCGTTCTCTGCCGTGAAAATGTGTTTTCTTGCCGGCAATAACCTGTTCGGCTTCTTTAAGCGTAAGCCGGTTCCCCTCGATACGGGTTGAATAATGTGTGGAACGAACGCGGACTTTGTAACGCAACTCTGCTTCCACAGCGGGCGATAAGGGAGTATTCTCCACAACCGCCTTGGCTGCCTCAATGGCCATCAGCGCCCGGGCGATGTCGGCATTAATCGTATAATTTGGTTTCCAAATAGAAATTTTTTTATTCAAACTTATCTCATTCCAATAATTAGAACTTTTTTCTTAACAGCGCCATCAATCCTTTCTTCAAAAAATAATGAAAAAAAACTCTCCAGCTATTCAATGCCCTGAATACCAATCCCGCTTAGATCATCAATATACAACTTATCCGTCAAAAATAAAAACTAATTTTGGTTATTAGACAAAAAATACAAAATTGCACTTTCAATTTACCTAACCTGGACAAGTCAGGGCCAAAAATGACAAAGTTGGATTGGTCATTTTGCCGTCGATATAAAAAAATATCTTGCCAAAAAATGTCAGGATTGGACGGCTTAGTGACTATTTAACCCATAGGCAGTCCACCTATGCCGGTAGGATTCCGATCGTCCAGCGATAAAATCTTTCCGTCAATTTCAATATATCAATCGCTTCCATCTCTCTAAATTCCCTATTTTCGTACGCAATGACATTCTTCTTGGCGATAATCCTCTTAAACACAGCGGCCTCACGATTCAAATCCTTCAAAGGTAAACGCACCAATAACTCCGCCACTTGGCCGTGGTCATCTCCCATCGATCTTATCCCCAGATGAAAGACCAGCAAGGCATCACAACAACAAGAAATTACACAATGGACGGCGTTTAACCCCACCGCCGTCCATTTACCCGCTTCTTTGGCTTTCAGCATAATCTCATAAAATTCCCTGGCCTTATTCAGATAAATCTTATAATCTCCTTTCTCAACCGTTTTACTTTTTATTTTCTTCGCGATCATACAAGTTCCTCAAGAGGTACTCCATAGATAAGCTTATGGGATCGGATAATATTTTTGATGACTCCAAGCCCCTTACGGTATTTCTCCTGAAATTCCCTTTTGGTATTGAGATAAGGGGCCAGGTTATTGCCAAATGTCCTGCCAATCCTCTCTCCTGCTTTCTCAAAAATTTTTTCCACCTTAGATTTAACCTCCGCATGGGTGACAACGACCACCACATCGATATCACTGGCTGAGTGATCCTGCTGTAAACTAACACTCCCAAACAACGCCACGCTGATGATATCCTTCCTAACATTGGAGGAGGCCAATACCTGACGGATGATCGTAAAAATGCGGGGTAATATCTCCTCTTCCCTGACGAACAACGGCTTCAGAAGATTCTTAACAACAAAATTGTTCTGGTTAAGTGTATAAACGTGGGTCTTGCCCATATTTCGCAAAGACAGGACGCCTTCCCCATTGAGACTTTGCAGGGCCTTATGAGCCGTGGCCGGGGTGACGCCAATGGCCTTGGCTATCTGACGGCCGTTAAATTCAGCATTGGTTTTACAGAGAAACCGCAAAATTTTACTCTTCACGGCATTATCTAATATTCTATCTAAAGGAGCGGTGACTTTCATAAATATCCTTTGTGCTGTTGTTTAATGACCTAAACACGTGTTTATGAAACTGAACGGAGAATAACATACCGTCGCGTATAAAAGCAATAAAAAATAAAGAAATGATTTTATGGGATGGTGGCTAAGGCGTATTCTGATTCTCTTATCGCCTTGGATTGGCCTTTATACTGACTAAGCTTAAAAATTATGAATTTATGAGTTAAATTTTTTGATATTAGAGGTAAAATTCAGATGATAATCAATTGCGAAAGGAGAACGATGATTAACATCGAATTTACCGAAAAAGAAAAGCAAGCACTCCATTACGAACGCTACCATCATCCGCATCCGAAGGTTCAAAGGAAGATGGAAGTGTTATGGTTAAAGAGTCAGGGTGAGAGTCATAAAAAGATCGCCCAGTTGACCGGAATGACGATCAATACGGTTACCCATCATATCAAAGAATACAAAGCCGGTGGCATCGAACGTTTAAAGCAATTGCAATATCATCCGTTGGGCAGCGAGCTGGATAAACACGTTGAGAGTATCGAAGAAGATTTCAAGCAGCGCCCTCCGGCTACGATCAAAGAAGCGATGGGCCGTATCGAGAGATTGACTGGCCTCAAACGCAGCGAAGTCCAGACCCGGAAATTTCTTAAACGCATGGGGCTAACCCGTCGTAAAATCGGCATGGTTCCTGCCAAGGTCGATGTCCAGAAGCAGGAGGAATTTAAAAAAAACTCTGCAGCCAAAACTTGATGAGGCCTGCGCCGGGAAACGAGTAGTTTTCTTTGTCGATTGCGCTCATTTTGTCCTGGCCCCGTTTCTGGGATATTTATGGTCCGCTTGCCGGTTGTTTATCAAAGCACCCGCGGGCAGGCAACGCCTCAATGTCCTGGGTGCGCTCAATGCTGTTTCTCATGAACTGATCACGGTCATCAACGATTCGTACATTAACGCTCAGAGTGTTTGTGATCTTTTATGGAAAATTCACCGGCTGCACAGCCAGACGCCGGTGTCGATCGTTCTCGATAACGCAAAGTATCAGCATTGCCAGCTTGTCATAGCATTAGCCGAGGCATTGAAAATTGAACTGTTATTTCTACCACCGTATTCGCCGAACCTGAACCTGATCGAACGGCTCTGGAAATTTGTCAAAAAACAGTGCTTGTATTCAAAATATTACGATCAGTTCGCGTTGTTCCAACAGTCCATTATCGATTGCCTGTCGCAAACACATTCGACTTATAAGCACCAACTCGATTCATTATTGACGCTAAAATTCCAAACATTTCAACAATCACAATTTCTCAGCTTGTGAAGTATA
>Ga0247727_10006764_pt1 | contig 22311 bp, 20 predicted proteins | sample WisWelCaveWW1625_FD_202498 | JGI IMG/M metagenome (GOLD analysis project Ga0247727, IMG submission 202498) | Biofilm microbial communities from Wishing Well Cave, Virginia, United States - WW16-25 | ecosystem: Environmental > Aquatic > Deep subsurface > Groundwater > Cave microbial mat | place...
CCAGCCGACCGGCGGCCACAAGACCGCCGCCAACAATCCGAGAATGCCGCCCGCCACGTGCACCGCGTGCACGCCGGTCAGCAGATAGAAGAAGGAACTGTACGGCGTGGTTGCGATCGAGATGCCTGCGCCACGCAACTCGCGCCATGCCAACACCTGCCCAACGACGAACCCGATTCCCAACAGGAACGCCATCGATGCCCAGACGCGATGCGCGCCGCCGGCGCGCGCTTGACGTCGCGCCATCTCGAGCACCAGACTGCTGATTCCAAGAATCGCAGTGTTCAACCACAAGATGCGGGGGACCGGAACCGCATTCCAATCCGATCCGACGCCCTGACGCACGATGTACGCGCTCACGAAGGCAAGGAAAAGCATCAAGATGGGTGCGAGCGCGATCCACATTCCGGTCACGGCGACCGGTGAACGACCACCCGATGCCGAACCACCGCTGCCTTGCGAGCCGCCGTTACCGCCGCCACCACCACCCGGACCGCGTCCCGAGCGATCACCCGGCGGACGCCCGCCGCGATCGCGGTCGAGATCTGGCAGTGCAGGATCGAGAATCGCGGAGTCGGTCGCCACGCGTCAGCTCCTGTGCCCGGCCGGCATCGCATCCGGTGGATCGGTCTGCATGATGTAGTCGCTCTTCGCACCCGGGACGGAGTACTCGTACGGCCCGTGATGCACGACCGGGTCGGCATGGAAGTTCTCGAACGGCGGCGGCGACTCCATGATCCACTCGAGCGTCGTCGCCTCCCAGGGATTCTTCCCCGCCCGCGGCCCCTTCTTCCAACTCCAGAGCAAGTTGATGAAGAAAAGAATCTGCACGCTGATCGTGGACAGCGCCGCGATGGTGATGAACAGGTGCATGTCTTGCGCCGGCTTCAGGAATGCGTAGCTGGTGGAGTCGTAGTAACGCCGCGGGTGACCGAACATGCCCTGTGCGTGCATCGGCATGAAGATGCAGTACACGCCCACCAGCGTCAGGAAGAAGTGGACCTTGCCGATCTTCTCGTTCAGGTGTCGCCCAAACATCTTCGGGAACCAGTAGTAGGTGCCGGCGAACATGCCGAAGATCGCCGCCACACCCATGATGAGGTGGAAGTGACCGACCACGAAGTAGGTGTCGTGCAAGAACAGGTCGATGGACGTCTGCCCGAGGAAGAGGCCGGTCAAGCCGCCGCTCACGAACAACGACACGAACCCGAGCGCGAACAACATCGCGGTGGTGAACCGGATCTGCGCACCCCACAGCGTTCCGATCCAGTTGAACGTCTTCATGGCGGACGGCACGCCGATGGTGAGCGTCAACAAGCTGAAGGCGATCGCGGTCGTGGGGTTCATGCCGCTCATGAACATGTGATGACCCCAGACGAAGAACCCGAGCAACCCGATCGCGAAGAGGGCGCCGATCATGGCGCGATATCCGAAGATGGGTTTACGCGCAAACACCGACAGAATCTGCGACGTCGCACCCATGCCGGGCAGGATCGCGATGTAGACCTCGGGGTGCCCGAAGAACCAGAACAAGTGCTGCCACAGAAGCGGCGAGCCACCCTTGTGATCGATCATCTTGCCCGACACCACGAGCCCTTCCGGCACGAAGAAGCTGGTGCCGGCGTTGCGATCGAGCAGCAACAGGATGCCGGCGCCCATCAGCACCGGGAACGACAACAGCGCCAAGACCGCCGTCGTGAACCACGCCCACACGGTGAGCGGCATGCGCCCGAGCGACATGCCCTGGGTGCGCATGCCGAGCGTCGTCGCCAAGAAGTTGAGCGCGCCCATCAACGACCCGATGCAAAACAGTGCGATGCTGATGATCCACAGATTCATGCCGGCGCCCTGCCCCGGGCCGACGATGCTCCCGAGCGCCGACAGCGGCGGATATGCCGTCCAACCGCCCATGGGCGCGCCGCCTTCGACGAAGAAGGCGGCGATGATCACCAGGAAGGCCACGAACGTCACCCAAAACGACATCATGTTGAGGCGCGGGAAGGCCATGTCGCGAGCGCCGATTTGAATCGGCAGGAAGTAGTTGCCGAAGCCGCCCATCGGCGCCGTCGTCAGCACGTAGAACACCATGATGGTGCCGTGCATGGTGACCAACGAGATGTAGAACTCCGGCGCCATGACGCCACCCGCGAACCCGGTCTTGAAGATTTTCGCGAGCGTAGGCCAAGTGCCGGTGGGAAATGCGAGTTGCAAGCGCATCAACGCCGACAGCGTCATGCCGACCAGGACCGCGAGAATCGCCAAGCCCCAGTACTGGATGCCGATCACCTTGTGGTCGGTGCTGAACACCCACCGCCGCAGGAAACCGCTGGGTGGCTCGGGATGATGGACCGCCGGCTGATGCTGGACCGCCATGAGGCCGCTCCTCGCTTCCTATGGACCCTTCGTTTCCACCAGCCAGGCGGCGTACTGATCCGCCGGCAACACGCGCAACGCGCCCTTCATGCGGTAGTGACCCAGGCCGCACAACTCGGCGCACAGCAATTCGTAGTCGCCGGCTTCGCGCGCCGTGAAGCGCAGTGGGATGCGCATGCCGGGCACTGTGTCCTGCTTGATCCACAAGTTCGGCAGGAAGAAGCTGTGCAGCACATCCTTCGAACCCAGGCGCAGCTCGACCGGTTGATTCACCGGCACGGCGAGCGTGTTCAAGGTGACGATGTCATCGAGCCCGGCCGCGTCCTTCGGGTCGAGACCGACCGGGTTCGAGATGGCGTCGTACAGCGCCGGCATCGTCCGCCCGAAGACGCCGTCGGGCCCCGGATAGCGAATGTTCCACGCGAATTGCTCGCCGGTGATCTCGATTGCGACGGCGTTGGGATTGGCGGCGCCCAGATGTAGGTTCGCCCACACGCGCTGCCCGAGGATGGCCAGGATCACGAACACCACGCCGACCACCGCCGTGCCGCCAACCTCGACCAGTTGGTTGCCGTGGTTGTAACTGGCGCGTTGGCCGGCGCGGCCCCGGTAACGCAGGATCACCCATCCCAGCAGTCCCTGCGCCAGCACGAAGGCGATCGCGACGACCACGAGGGTGGTGAAGAACTGCGCATTGATCTGGTTCGCGGCGTCGGAAATCCGGTGCGGCATGCCGCCGTTGGCGCGCGCCGTGATGATCACGCTCCAGAGCGTGATCCCCCAGATCAAGATGGCGAGCAGAGGTCCCATGCGGTCTCCCCTCGTCGGGTCCCGGCGGGGATGCACTGAACGAACTGGGCCATTATGCTGACGCACGCCCCGATTGCAAGCTTCTAGACCACGGGGGTCGTGACTCCCGACACTCCCCAGCCCATGCCACGCGTTCCACCCTCGCCGCATACAGGGCCACCGTGACCGCATACAATGGTTGCGAAGGAGACATCGCGATGAAGTTCCTGCTGCGGCTGAGCCCCGACCTGACGACCAAGGCCGACAAGACGCGGCGCCGGTTCCTGCGCATCCTGTCGGCGAACATGCGCGAGGCGATGGCGTCCAGCGACATCACGGCGCACGTCGAGCCGGGTTGGGTGCGCATGATGGTGGATGCCGACGACCCGCGCGCGGGCGACGTGGCGCGGCACGTATTCGGGGTGCACTCGATGTCGCCGGTCGACGAGATCCCGCTTGCGACACTCGACGCACTGGTCGCGGCCGCGGCACCGCATTTCCTGCCGCAGATCTCCGGCCGCACTTTCGCGGTGCGCGCCCGGACCGGCGGTGGTGCCCCGTTCCGCTCGCACGCCATCGAGGTGGCGCTGGGCGCGGCACTGGCGCCCCACGGCAAGGTGCAGCTCGACGACCCGCAGGTCACCTGCTCGGTCGAAGTGCGCGATGGTCGCGTGTACTTGTTTTCGGGCTCGACACCGGCGTGGCGCGGCCTGCCGCTCGGAAGCGAGGGGCGCGCGGTGGCGCTCGTCTCGGGTGGCTTCGATTCCGCCGTCGCCGCGTGGATGATGCTGCGGCGCGGCGTCGCACTCGACTACGTCTGCTGCCGTTTGGGCGGGCCGGCGCATCAGATCGGCGCCCTGCGTGTGCTCCAAGTTCTGGGCACCCAATGGAGTTTCGGCGACCGCCCGCGCGTCTTCGTGGTGCCGTTCGAGGACGTCGTCGAAGCGATTCGCGCCCGCTGCGAACCGGCGCGCTGGCAACTGGTGCTGAAGCGCCTCATGTACCGCGTCGCGGAAAGCATCGGGCGCGAGACCCGCGCGCAGGCGATCGTGACCGGCGAATCGCTGGGCCAAGTGTCGTCGCAAACGCTCAAGAACCTGCGCGCACTGGACGGCCGTTTGAGCCTGCCGCTCTTGCGGCCGCTGGTCGGACTCGACAAAGAAGAAATCATCGCGCGCGCGCGTGAGATCGGGACCCACGATGTGTCGGCGACGGTACGCGAGTACTGCGACATCGTGCCCGACCGGCCGGCGACGGCCGCGTCGCAACTGCATGTGCGCGGCGACGAAGAACGGGTTGAATTCGACGCGCAGGCGGTGGCGGCGGCGAGTGTGGTCCTGGATCTGCGCCAACTGGGCCCGCGCGACTTGGCGCTGCCGGAGTTGGAAACGGCAGCGATCCCCGCGGACGCGGTGGTCATCGACCTGCGCAGCCTGAGCGCGTATCGCACTTGGCACTGGCCCGAGGCGCTGCACCTGCACCTGGATGCCGCACTGCGCATTCTCGACCAACTCGACCGCGGCAAGACCTACGTCGCCTACTGCGAATTGGGATTGAAGAGCGCCTACCTCGCGCACCGCATGCGCGAGCGCGGCCTCACCGCCTACAACTTCCGTGGCGGCTTGCGGCCGTTGGTGCAACACGCGATCGCGCGCGGCATTTCTCCCGCAGAGCTTGCCCCCGGCGATCTGCCGGCGCTTCTCGATCCAACTGGGCCATGAGACTCCGTGTCGTAGCGATTCTGCTCTTCGTTGCGACCGGCGGGCACGACGCCGCGGCGCAAGGGATCGCGCCGTTCGCGGATCCGGATGCCACATCGTGCACGATCACGGCGCCGCCGGGCGTGCCCACACCCGTCTACATTGTTGCCACGGCGGCGCCATTCGATGGGTTCATCGAGGCTCGCTTTCGAATCACCGGCCTGCCGGCTGACCTCTATGCAACGTCGATCGCGCCGAACACCGCCGCGTTGGTGTCCGGTGATCTGTTCGGCGCCGGCTGCAACTTTTACTTCACGAGCTGTCAGGGACCGGCGCCCATCGTCCTGTACACGATCACCATCACCAACCTGGGAGACATCGCCGGCAACCGAACGTTGCGTGTCGAGCGGCATGTGATGCCCGCGAACCCGATGTATTCGTGCCCGTTGCTTGTTGTGTGCGAGCCGCCCGAATACACCGTCAGGTGCGTGACCGGTGGCTCGGCATCGCTGAACGGTGGCGGTGAATGCGACGTCGCGGTCGAGCGCGTCACGTGGAGCAGGATCAAGTCGCTCTACGACTGAAGGAGTTTCGTGCGCGCACGTGATCGCCGTCGTAGGTTCACTTCGCGGCGGCGGGTGCGGTACCGAGCAAGGCGCGGACCCGCGGGTGCGCGACCTCGCCGTCGTGCACGAGCAGCGTTTCGCGGGTGATCTCGTCGGTGAGATCGAGCTGCAGCGCGCCGTCCTTCAAGAGATGTTGCAGAAACGTCACCAGGTTCTTCGCGTAGAGCTGGCTCGCATCGTGTGGGACGGTGGCGGCCAAGTTCGTCGGTCCCAGAATCGTGACCTCGTGTTCGATGACGGTCGCATCGGCGCGCGTCAGCTCGCAGTTGCCACCGCGTTCGGCGGCGAGGTCCACGATCACCGATCCCGGGCGCATGCCGCGCACCATGTCGGCGGTCACGAGCACCGGCGATTGCTTGCCGGGAATCGCGGCGGTGCAAATGACGACGTCGCTGGCGGCGACGACACGCGTCATGAGCTCGCGTTGCTTGCGAAGGAAATCCTCGCCTTGCTCCTTGGCATAGCCACCCGCCCCTTCCGCGGCAGCAGTTTCGAGCGGCAGCTCGACGAACTTGGCGCCCAAGCTCTGGATTTGCTCCTTCACCGCCGCGCGCACGTCGTACGCCTCGACCAGCGCACCCAATCGGCGTGCGGTGGCGATGGCTTGCAGGCCCGCGACGCCGGCACCGATGACCAAGACATGTGCCGGCGTGATCGTGCCGGCGGCCGTCATCAACATCGGGAACATCCGTGATTGATGTGTCGCGGCAAGGAGCACCGCCTTGTAGCCCGCGACCGTGGCCATCGAGGACAAGACATCCATGCTCTGGGCGCGGGTGATGCGCGGCAAGAGTTCGAGTGCAAACGCCGTGACCCCGGTCGCGGCGAGCGTCTGCGCTGCCTCCGGCGCGTTGAGCGGGTCCAGCATGCCGATGACGGTCTGCCCGCGGTGCAGCCGCGCGAGATCGGCGTCGCCAGCCGCAGAGTTCGCTCCGCCGCCGCGCACGACCAACAACACATCCGCGTGCAGGATGTCGTCGTGCGTGGCGATCGTGGCACCCTTCTCGGTGTACGACGCATCGGCCCATCCGGCCGCGGTTCCCGCCCCAGACTCGACCCGCACCTCCAGTCCCGCCTTCACGAGCGTCGCGACGAGCGGCGGCACGAGCGCGACGCGCGCTTCCCCCGGATACGTTTCCCGAACGACGCCGATGATCATGGGGCCTCACACTGCAAATGATCCGCCGCGAAGCCTAGTCGCCCCCCGCAAGCCGACGCAAGGGCGCAGAGGCGGCGCTCGACGGCGCCCGCAGGCAACGGTACTCTGGACGCGGCTGCCCAAGCCAGAAAAGGTTCTCCCATGAACCGTTCCTCGCAATTTCCACCACACTCGTGCCTCGTCATGGTGTGCATCACGTTCTTGGCCGTGATGCTCGGGTGCGACGATGGGTGGCGTTTCGCACGTTTGCCGCTTGTGATCTACTCGATCGAACACCCAGACTCGCTGCAAGTGGGTCGTGCCGACACACTCGAAGTGGGCGCGATGGTCGGGTATGACCGCTGCGAGCTAGAGACCGGCGGGATCGAGCAACGAGGCGACTCGCTCATCGTGCGCGGCAACGCACTCTGTCGCTACCGGGAATGCCGGGACTGCCCGGGCAAGGGGCCGACCAGCGCGACGGCACCTGTGAGTCCCAATCCTCAATGGCTACGGTTCCCACTTCTCGATCTCGCACCCGGTCGCTACTTCATCGTCGCGAACGAACTGCGCGACACCTTGGTCGTCACCAGCGGTGGCGTGCTACCGCAACGGCGCTTCACCGGGCTCGGGCAGCTGACTTTCGCCTGTTCCACGTTCCAGTTGCGAATGCCGTGGCGCAGATTCGAACTCGACCTTCCACTGCCCGTGGAGCCGGCGGACGTCGAACTCCACGGTACGATCGTTGGACCGGCAACGTGCGACACGGTCAATGCACGCGGGACTCTCCACGTCCGCTCGATGATTTTTTCGAATAATCCTCGAGCCGGAACCGCCCATCCCGGTCGAACTTCGTGAAAGATTTCACAACTTGTTCCGGAACCAGTTCATGGTGCGCGAGACCGAGTCGCCATGGGGTGACGGACTGAGACGCGCGGGTGTAGCCTCGTGTGCTGTTTGCACCGAAGGAGTTCGTCGATGAAGCAACTCGCGATCGTGGGCGGCGGGTTCATGGGCGGTGCGCTGGCCGAAGGACTCGTGGACTCGGGATGGAAGCGCGACAGCATCGTGGTGGCGGAGGTGCGGGAGCAACGGCGGCATTTCTTGACCGAGGTGCTGCGCGTTCCGGCGACCGCCGATGCCGCCGAAGCCGTGCACGACGCCGAAACCGTTCTGTTTGCCGTCAAGCCGCAGAACATGCGCGAAGTGTTGAAGCGCGTCGCAGCCGCCTTCACGCCGCAGAAGCTCGCCATTTCCATCGCCGCCGGCGTTCCGATCGCGACCTTCCAGGAACTGCTCGGCGACGTGCCGGTCATCCGCACCATGCCGAATACGCCGGCCGCCATCGGCCATGGCATGACGGCGCTGGCGCGCGGCCGGTACGCGACCGATGCGCACTTGGCGACCGCGCTCAACATCTTGAGCACCGTCGGCAAGACGATCGTGGTGGATGAATCGCAAATGGACAGCGTCACCGCGGTGAGTGGCTCGGGGCCGGCCTACGTCTTCTTGCTGGCCGAGGCGCTCATCACCGCCGCGATGCAACAGGGGCTGTCGCGCGAGCATGCGCACATGCTCACGTACCAAACCTTCATCGGCGCGGCGAATTTGCTGATGCACGATCCGGCGGAACCGGCCGAACTGCGCGCCCGCGTCACCTCGCCGAACGGCACGACGCACGCGGCGGTGACGCACTTGCTCGAATGCCACTGGCCGGAAGTCTTCATCGAAGCGGTGCACCGCGCACACCGGCGCGCCACCGAACTCGGCCGCGCCTGAAGCTTGCGTCACGCGATCCGTACGCTACCGGCGCGAAGTGGTGCCGCGTCCTTGGGTCACGCGCACCGAGCCGCTGCCGGTGGACAAGGTTACGTTGGCATCGCCGTTGCCGACGGTGAACCGCGCGTTGTTCCGATCGCGCTTGCCGAGATGGACGCCTTCCAAGTCCGCGACCACGCCACCGCTACCGGTCTCGACGTCGAAGTCGGCCGAGGCTTGCTCGGGTAAATCCATGCGAATCCCGCCGCTCCCGGTATCGACATGGAAGCGGCCGTTGCCCATGCGATCGAGTTCCAAATCGACGCCACCGCTGCCGGTATTGATCGTGACCGTGTCGGCACCGATGCCGCGCGCATCCACGCCACCGCTGCCGGTGTCCACGTCGAGCACACGCACGTCCACATCGGCCAGGTCCACGCTGCCGCTGCCCGTATCCACCTTCAACGTCCCAGCCTTGATGCCCGAAACCGCGACGCTACCGCTACCGGTATCGACCAAGACGTTCTCGGCTTCGGCGACATCCTGCACATCCACTTCGCCGCTGCCGGTATCCACGGTCAGCTCGCCGCGCACGCGGCTGACCCGCACTTCGCCGCTGCCGGTGTCGGCAACCAAACTCCCCTGCACATCCTCCGCCTGCACTTCGCCGGAACGCACGTTGAGTGCAAGATCGCCCCGTACCCCGCGTGCCGCCATGGATCCAGCGCCGACGTGGGCGATCAATTCGCCGTCGCGTGGCACCTGGATGCGGACGTCCGCCCACATCTCGACCGCACCGCCGAAGTCGCGGCCGCGCACCTCGATGCGATCACCGGTGGCCACTTCGAGCAAACGGTCGAGCCAGTCTCTGCCCCGACGGTTCTCTTCGACGCTGAACGTCGTTCGACTGCTCCGGCCGAGATTCGGATAGACATATTTGCGGTGTTCGTCCACCGGGAACTTGACGACCAAACGATTGGCGCCGGAATCGAACTTGATCTGTTCCGGGGTCGCATCCGCACCGTGCACGTTGACGATGACGCGGAAGTCGTTGCCCTCCGAGGCTTCGACCGTGAACGCGCCGATCAGACTGGCGACCTCCAGTCGATCCCCTTTGAAGTCGAAGCTGCGCTCGAAATCCTCCGCCTGGACCGCGCAGCCGAAGAGAACGCACCCGACGCCGGTTGCCCATCGCAGCCGGCGCCCGGCGCCCGATTCGATTCGAAACATGGGTCGCTCCCCTTGCAGTTCGAGTGGGTTCGAGACCGGATACGTCCTAAAGACGGCCCAGACCCGCGCGCGGTTGCCTGAAAACTTCACTCGCCGCAATCGCGCGTCGTCTCGACGTGGATGGTGGCGCTGGTCGGGCCCAGTGCACGCTCGAGCGCCTGCTCGACCTCTTCGGTCACCGCGTGCGCGGTGACCGTATCGGTGGGCTCGACCAACAGGTGCATCTCCACGAACACGCGGCCCCCGGTGCGGCGTGATCGAACTGCGTGCGCCGAGATCGCGCCCGGCACCGAGCCGACGATGTCTTGCACGTGCGCCTCGTCCACGGCCGACGCATCCACCAGGACCGGCAACGTGCGTCTGAACACCTGGTAGCTGATGCGACCGATGAAGAAGGCGACCACGAGCGACAGAATCGAGTCGATGCGCGCGATCCCGAGTTGCGACAGCGCCAGGCTCGCGAGCACCGTACTGGTCACGAAGACATCGCTCTGGGTGTGGGCCGCATCGGCGAGCAGGAAATCGCTGTTCAGCGCCCGCCCGCGCGCCGCCTCCCAGCGCGACACCGCGAGATTCACCAACAGCGTTCCCCCGGCGACGACGTAGGCGATCGGGGTCACCTCGAGTGGTTCCGCGGGTCGCATCAAACGGCGCACCGCTGTGATCGCGATCTCGCCCGCGGTCAGAAACAAGAGCCCCGAGAGCACGAATGCCGCGAGGGTTTCGATCTTGGAGTGACCGTAAGGATGCCCGGCATCGGGAGCGCGGGCTGCGAACGTTACCGCGAGCAGCCCCACAACCGTGTTGAGGGCGTCGATGCCGGAGTGCGCGGCATCGCCGAGCAGCGCCAAGCTGCCGATGCGCACACCGACCACCAGCTTGGCGACGGCGACGCCCGCGTTCAGCAGCAGGACGATCGCCAACACGCGCCCGACCGCACGGCCGTAGTTGTCGCGAGCGCGCGTGTCGAGCTGCGCAGTCATGATCGCGGCGCGCGGTTCATGGTTCCTGCAATGCGTCACGCAGCCGCAGCATCCCTTGTCGAATGCGCGTCTTCACGGTGCCGAGCGGCGTGTTCAGGCGCTCCGCCACTTCCGTGTGCGACAAGCCTTCGAAGAAAGCGATCTGCACCGCCTGCCGCTGCGCTTCCGGCAACCCGTCCAGCGCGCGTTCGATGCGCGACCGGCGCTCGGCGTCGAGCGTCGCGGAGACGGGATCGGGCGGCGCCGCGGGTACGAAGGCCGCCGCTTGCGTCGCAGCTTCCGTGCTGCGTTCACGACTGCGTCGCGCCCGCACGCGATCGATGGCGCGACTGCGCGCCAGCACCAGCAACCATGCGGCGAGATTGCCGCGCTGCGCGTCGAACTGCGTGCCGCGCTGCCACGCATACAGGAACACGTCCTGGGTGACTTCCTCGGCATCGTGCGGGTTCCGCACGATCCGGAGCACGAGTCCGTGGACCAGGCTCGCGTACCGGTCATACAACTGTGCGAGGGCCTGGGGATCGCGCGATCGCAGGCCGGCGAACAACGCCGCATCGGCGGATTCGCGTGGGGGTTCGGCGAGCATCCGACATCCTTCGGTGTCTGGCGAACGCCTCAGGGTCGCCGCGGAGGCCGGCAAGCGTCAAGTCGCGCCTTGGCGCCAAGCCCAGGAGCAGCTCTTGGCCTTCACCGGGTCCCGAAGTTCTGGCAATCCGAACCACCCCCGCCGGCCGTAGAGGATCCGGTGGCGAGTGCTGGCTTCGAACCGCATCCGGCGCCATCGTGCGATCAGGACATGCGTGGACCGCGGAGGCAATCGCCTGGCATACTGCGGCCATCCAGAGCGGGTTCGCTCGCGGATCGATCACCCTGGCGCCTGGCCCGAGGAGGCCTCGGCATGAAGCACGAGGATCTGATGGAACTCCTGCCCCTGCGCGCGCTCGGCGTGCTGCAGGGCCCGGATGCGTCCACCCTCGACGACCACCTGCGCGGTGGGTGCGATGCCTGCGCGTCCGAACTGCTGGAGTTGGAATCCACCACCGGCATGTTGGCGTATTCGGTGCCGCCGGTGACACCGCCTGCGTCCTTGCGGGCTCGCATCCTCGAGGCTGCGCGCGCCGACGCGCTCGCTTCCGGGCCGGCCCCCGTCACGCCAACCCAGCAAGTGTGGAAGTCCTGGGCGCAAACACCGCCGCCCACCGGCTCGCTCCAGGTGACGCGCGCCAACGAAGGTGATTGGCAAGCGACCACCGAAGGTGTCGACGTGAAGCGCTTGAGCTACGACGCCGAACGCCGCATCGCCACCATGTTGATTCGCATGGCGCCCGGTGCCGCCTATCCGCCGCATCGTCATTCGCTCGCCGAGGAATGCTACGTGATCGCGGGCGATCTCCACATCGGCGACTTGGTCTTGCACGCAGGAGATTTCCAGCGCGCCGAAGCCGCGAGCGTCCACGTGACCCAGTTCACCGAATCCGGTTGCTTGCTCTTCATCACTTCCTCGCTCGAAGACGAACTCATCTCCTGATCGTCAGCAATCAGCGCTGGCGGTTCGAACTCACCGAATGACGGTCGCACGTCCGGTCGCGAGCGGGCGGCCGAGTCCGTCGGTCACGCGAAGGAAATAGATTCCGGGGCGCAATACCGGCATGGCCCAAGCCTGTCGAGGCGTGCCACATTGCATCCCGCGCTGAAATACCAGCCGGCCTGCGGCATCGAACGCGCTCCACTCAGCAGCACGAGACGCGATCGCCACATCGAGGAATACGGTCGCATCGCCCCAGCAAGGCGACGGGGCAACGCGGAGTAGGGCCGCACCCAGCTCGCGAATGCCACCGGAGACATCCGTCGGCAGCATCGGCCGCTCCAGAATCAACGAAGAGACGGTTCGGTTGTTCGAGATCCAATAGATCTCGTCGCGGCCGTTGCGGTTCAGGTCGCGTGCATACACAGCGTTGTGCGAGGTTGACGGCTCGGGTATGACTGACTCGAGGTCCCACTGTCCTGGGGTTGCGGCAGAATACAATCGTAGTTGCTGGTAGATCTGCCAGACGAACCGGACCGTGCCCGCAGGCTCGAGTCGTGCCATTGCACCCGACATAGTGCCAGATGCATTGTCGAATGCGGCGAGCGTAGCTGCGCGCACGAAGGACTGGTCACCATCCGGCTGATAGATGAACACCTTGCGTTCGAAGGTGTTGGGATCGTCGCCGCCCAGGAAGAGTTCTTGCTTCCCGTCGCCATCCGTGTCCACGCCACCACTCACGATGCGCGAGGCGATGAGGCCGGTGCTATCCGTGAAAATGCGTTCCCAAACGTCATCCGCCGGCGACTCGAAGATCTGCAAGCGCCCTTGCAAACCTCCGCTCGCGATCTCCGGTCGACCGTCTTCATCGAGGTCGAACACGAGGTCGTCACCGAGCCATGGACTGTAGGTACTCTGCACGAACGCCTCACCACTTGAACTCAGAATGAGGTTTTGAGGTGCTGAAAGAAACTTCTGCACGTAGCTGTTGTCGCCTTGACACTCGAAGATCACGAACTGCATCGCTCCAGCAAAGAAATGGTGAACGATCTCCAGGCGACCATCGGAATCGGTGTCGGCGATCTCGCTGTACCCAACCTGGCTCGAGATCCCCGGCGACTGCCAAACCAATGTCGTTGGATGCGAGTATTCGTCCACAGACTCGTAGACGACGAGACTTGCTCCGACCTGGCCGATGAGATCCGATCTTCCGTCTTGGTCCAAGTCCCCCGTAGCGAGCGGAATCAAGTAAGGGCCCTCGAAAACCAGGCGAATCTCTCCATCCTCCTCGTACTCGAGAATACGCAGAATGCCTTCGAATGTTGGAGTCTGCGTAGCAAGGATGATCTCGTTCCAACCATCGTGATCGGTGTCCCCGAAGGCCACGAGAATGTGAGGCGCGTACTCGAATTGGCCAACAACTTGGAGAGAATCTAGGGCGGCCGTAACGGAGCGGAAGTCCGTCTGTGCTTGCGCTGCTCTTGTCCAACGAGGAGCCGCAGCAAGCTCGCAGGTCGCCACGGTGCCCAAAATCAGAGGAAACGCCAGCAACCATCGACTCGTGTGCAAGACGCCCTCCCACGCTTCGTCATGATGGTATCGCTTGTTGTCTCCATCATGCAATCGTGCGGATCTTTTTTCTTGACATACCACTTGCAGGGGGGGGCTACGATTCTCCTGCCTTTTCTGAAGTCCTTCGCCGCCCCGGGGCCAGTGCACGCGGCGTTCGCCGCCGCTTGCCGGGTTGGAGGGAAATCGAGATGAGAAAACCGAAGTGCTTGCTCGCCGCGTTGTTGATTGGAATCGCTTGCGTACCGCTCGCCGGCACATCTTGGGGAGCGGTGATCCTCGCAGATCGGCCGGACATCAAGATCCGCGATGCGAACACCAGCATCGAGGCCGTTGGAAGGGAGTGCGCGGTAACAGTTCATCCGGACGATTGGAAGACCGTACTAATGTCCGTTATCAGCAGCGCGGACAATAGCTGCATCGAGTGGGTTTCGACCGACGGTGGTATCTCTTGGAAGGGGGACGGGGTGAACGATCACTCGGCTGACATCGGGGATCCGTCGGTCGCGATTTTGAAGGGTTCTCCCACCCGATACTTCGTGCAGGGAATTGCCAAGGACTTTGGCCAGCGAGTCGTGTTCACCGACTCTCCGTCGGCACCTTTTTCGAATCAAGCGATCGTCATCAGCGGTGCGACGCAGAACACGGACAAGGGATTCCTCTGCGCGGACAACACCTCGTCTCCCCAATCCGGAAACATGTACTCGCTGTGGTACCAGCAAGGCGCAGGATTGTGGTTTCGATACTCACTGGCAGTTGACCGAGGCACGGTTTGGATTCCAGCAAGTCCGACGCCACTCCGTTCAGTGGGCGTTTGCTGGGGTGGCGTCATCAGCATCGGCGTTGCTCCGTCGACCACGCCCCCCGTTCTGGGACACGTTTACGTCGCTTGGCCGAACTCCAACACCTTCCACGATGCACCCAGTTCGATCACGTTCAAGCGTTCGTCGGACGTGCCCAACTTCGTGCCGACCGGAGGAATCCAGGTCACGAACTACCCTGGCGGGTCATTCGATCCGAACGCGGCCCTGCCAGGCGGCCTCAACAGCGGTGCCAACTCGATCCCGTCCATGGTGACCGACGATCATGGGAATATCTACATCGCTTGGTGCCAGCATCGCATGCCGAGCGATGGGTCAGGGAACGACGCGCAGGTCTACATCTCCAAGTCGACGTTCCCGAGCCAGGGCGACGTTTGGGACACGCCCGTGCCGGCGACTGCTTCAACTGCGAACCAGTGGCTCCCCTGGATCGCGTGGGACAACGAAGCGAAGGCGATCGTGGTCATGTACCATGATGATCGCAACAACCCAAACCTAGCCGAAGTGTATCTCACGGCTTCCTATGATCGCGGAACAAGCTTCGGAACAAACTTCAGCGAACTCAAGGTCAGTGACGTTGCGTGGTCCGGCAACTCGGATGTTGGCGAGTATCACGGCATCGCATCGGGTGGTGGGGTTGCTTATCCGATGTGGTGCGATGACCGCGAGACGACCGTGAAGACGTTCACGTCGCCGACCCTGATCGGCGGCATCGAGAGCACGTCGATCGTTCCGACCATCAGCCACTTCTGCACCAGTTCTGGAAGCGCACGACTTCGGTTCCAGGCCGACTGGTGGACTGTGGCCTCCATGGAAGGCTTCGACAAGTTGACCGTAACGCGCCCGGGCGGCCCACCCTCATCCGTGACCGCATCGAGCACTTCCATAACGCATCAGCTCGTCATCGAGAGCCTGCCATGCATCAACGGTACGTGGACGTTTCAGGTCGAATCGAACAAAGGGGTGTTGAAAAGCCAATCGGCTGTGATCAACGTGTCGGTGTCGTGCATCACGTGCCCGCCGTGCCCTCCGCCCTGCGACTTGGAATAGGAGGAAGATCATGTCGAGATCTCTGGTTGGCTTCTGTGTCGTTCTTGCGCTCGCAGTGCACGCACATGCCGTGGACCGGATCGTAGGCGTCACCGCGCCTTCGGGTGGAGTCACACTTACCAAGCGAGTCCACGTGCAAGCTGGAACCGAGGTTGCGCGAATCGAACTCGTCTCGAACGACCTGTCGACGGTCTTTCCTGCAATCCGGCTTCGCCGATTGAATGGAAGAGCGGCAGGCGACCTCGTCTCTGAAGTTCGCAACGTCTCGGCAACCTACGGCACCCGGCACCGATTCGTGATCGCGGTGCCGCCAGTCGTGTTCCTGGAGGATGAGGACATTCTCATCGAGGTCGTCCTGCCGCCGACCGCCGGGGCCGACCGGATCCGGAGCGGGGCTGGATTGGGTGCGAACAACCTCAATGGTTCGCTGGCGACAAGCTATATCGGGAACACCTCGACGGGAGAACTTCAGCCCATCGATGCGGATCTCTGCGTGTCGGTTCTGGGACCTGCCGCTGCTGGCAAAGCGGGACAAGCGCCACCAGGATCCGAATCGCCTTCGGACAGGCCCGAACCACTGTCGCTTCTCGTTCGCACGCAGCTCGGGGGCAACATCGAGGTCCGCGTGACGTCGCCTACTTCGGTCTCGGCGTCCGTCGAGATCTTCGACGTCAAAGGGGGCCTCCTGCGAACGTTGTCGCAGGGGTTTCTCGACGCCGGCGAGCACACCTTGAACTGGGATCGTCGAGATGGGCATGGCCAACGTGCCGCCGCAGGCGTTTACTTCATCGTCGCACGAGTAGGAGATGCGAGCAGCACGATTCGCAAGACTGTCGTACTCCACTGACACAAAACTCCCGCGTCCTCGACTGCGCAGGCCCGATATGGCAAGCGCGAGGACGCGGGTCGACCGAGCTCGCGTTCTGAGAATGCGGACGGCGCGCCTTGGGGGCGCGCCGTCCGGTTCGACATTCTTCTTCAACTAGTTCTTGCGGCGGTTGCGGATCGCGCGCGCGCCGGCGGCGGCTCCGGCTCCGAGACCCAGCAGCAGCATGCTGGCGGGCTCGGGCGTCGGCGTCGGCGGCGTGTTCGGCGGCGGAGTGTGCCCCGGCAGACGCGGCGGACGACAGTGCCGCGAATGGCGATGGCCGCGTTCGCCGCAGCGAGGCGGTTCGGGACGACAGCTTCGGTCGTGCCGATGTCCGCGTTCTCTACAGCGACTGCGGCCGGTGCTGATCGTGGGGTCAGTCGATCCCTTCGATGCACCGTAGTTGTTGGGAGCGAACCCGTACGGCGAATCCTTCGCGACGGGTGCGCTCGGATCCGGCGCGGCATCCATGCCGTTGCCGAGCAAGCGATCCAAATTCGGGGTCAGCGCACCGCCGCCCGGGCGCTGGTAACCGCTGAGGGGCGACGCGCCGGAGCCATCCAACTCGAAGCCGCTCTCGTTCAGATTCGTTTCGTCGAGCATGGCATCGCTCGTGACCGTGTCGGTGCGATTCCACAGGCGAAGCAGTTCGTCGGAGAGCGTCGGAGTGCTGTCGGGCACTTGCGCGCCGGCTCGCGTCGTTGCGAGTACCAACGCGCTCAGGCACAGGATTCGTGTGGCGTGTCGCATGGTCTCCTCGGGCGATCCTCGCCGCACGGGGCGGGGGGCTGCTGGAGCGCCGACACGTTGCCGTCGCTCGTGGAGGCCGTATCGCAATCGCCGCGCCAGCGACTTACGCTTCCGCGCGACGCCGTCCATGGTCGCGCAATGCTCACCCTCGTATGCATTTGTGACATTCGAATGCGGCCGCGGCGCGGGCTGGCGAACATTCCGCATCGTGCCGCGCACGGGAGCGCGATTCCGACACTCCCAACTAGAGCCAGTGCGCGCCGAAAGATTGTGACCTCCGCCGGAACATCGCGCCGCGACGCGGCCTCGATCCCGGCGCGCCTGGGGCTTGTGGCCCGCGAACCGTGTCCCACCGCGTCAATCGACGCGATGACGCCGGCGCGCCAGGCCCCTAGAATCCGCTCCGGGAGGACGACATGCGCCAAAGTGCCGGTTCGATGCTGTGCCCGAACTGCCGCAAGCTGATCAGTGTTGACGAACCACGTTGCCCTTACTGCGGCACGGTGCGTCCCGGACTGTGGGGATGGGGGCCGGCGCTTTCACGACTGTTCGGTGGGCGACTCGATCTGGTCATGCTGTTGGTCGGGACGTGCGTGCTGCTGTTCGCGCTTTCGATCGCGCTCGATCCGGCGGCGGCACTGCGACCGGCGAGCCTCCTCAACATCCTCTCTCCCAGCTCGCGGGCGCTGTATCAACTCGGGATGACGGGCGGCTGGGCCACCGCGACCGGCGCGTGGTGGACGGTGTTGACCGCCATCTACCTGCACGGTGGGCCGCTGCACATTCTGTTCAACGTGATGTGGATTCGCGATCTGGGTCGCGCCAGCGAAGACGTCTTCGGCCCGGCACGCTTCTTCGTCATTTGGACCGCGGCGGGGGTCGGGGGTTTCGTGCTGTCGAATGTGCTGGGCGCGGCCCCGACGATTGGCGCCTCGGGATCCATCTTTGGATTGTTGGGTGCCATGATCGCGCACTCGCGGCGCCGCGGCAGCACGATGAACAGCATGGTGTCGCGTCAGATGATCCAGTGGGCGGTGATGTTGTTCATCTTCGGATTCATGATGCGCGGGGTGAACAACTGGGCGCACTTGGGTGGCTTCGCGACCGGCTTCCTGATGGGACGCGTACTGCCCGGATCCGGAGAGCGCCGCGAAGGACGCCCGATGCAAAGCCTTGCGGTCGTGCTCTTGGTCGCGACGCTCGCGGCCTTCGCGCTCGCCGCGGTGCGCGGCTATCAGATGTTCGAGCGTTGAGCGGCGCGCCGTGGCTTCACGGCTTTCCGCTGCCGCCGCCGGCCGAGCCGCCGCTCGACCCGCCGCCCGACCCACCGCCCGAGCCGCCGCCCGATCCGCCACCCGAGGGATCGCCGCCCGATCCGCCCTTCTTGGGCGCGGCGCCACTCGACCCACCCGTCGTCCCGGATTCCTTCGATTCCTTCGGCGCGCTCGCCGTTCCGGACTCGCTCGACTTCGACGTTTCACCGCTCGACGTCGAACTTGCCGATGATTCCGCCTTCGCCTTGTCCTTGTAGTCCTTCGAGCGGTTCTCCGTTTGGTAAAAGCCGCCGCCCTTGAAGATGAATCCCGCCCCCGGCCCGATGAGACGTCGCACTTTCGCCCCGCACTGCACGCAGTGCTCCAGCGGCTCCTCCTTCATCGATTGAAACGCTTCGAACTCGTGTCCGTTGTCGCACTTGTAGTCGTACGTCGGCATTCGACCTCCATGCGGCGAGCGCCGCCGGCGCATCCTACCAACCTTGTGTCGTATCCGGCGACCGGGATGCTGCGGCGCGCACCGCCGGCCAGTCGTACGGAAGCGGCGTGGCGACTGGTGCGCCTGCGAGCTGGGCGCGAATGCGGCGGGCGCGTTCCTCGCTCGCGGGATGCGTGGAAAGCAATGCCGGCAACTCACCGGTGGTTTTCGCCAGACGCTCGAAGAAACTCGCCATCCCCTTCCCATCGATGCCGGCCTGCTGCAAGAGCGCCAGGCCATCGCGATCCGCAAGCTCCTCTTGTTCACGCGAGAATCGCAGCCCGCCCAAGTGTTCGACCAAGCCCGCGACCTGCGAACCCGCATCGCCGGCGCCGCCCAACACGAGCCCCAAGAGGGCGCGAAATCCCAACCCTCGCACCATGGCGCGCAACGAGTGCCGCTGCACCACGTGCTGGATCTCGTGCGCCATGACGCCGGCCAATTCCTCCGGCGTCTCCGCCATCGCGATGAGCCCGGTGAACACCACGACCTGCCCGCCGGGAAGCGCCAATGCGTTCACCTGCGACGATTGCGCGACGTGCCACGTGAAGGTGTAGGGAGATTCCACTTGGGCCGCGAGTCGGTCACCCAAGTCCTGCACGGTGCGCGCGGCGTCGCCGTCGCTCACTTCCTTGGTGCCGGCCAGGACCGCGGGCAACGACTGTTCGCCCAAACGGACTTCCCATTCGACCGGAATGCGGCGCACCGCGAGATCCACCAGGTGCCGCGACTGCACTGCGAGAAGTGTGACGCCGCCCGCGATCGCGATGCCGATCACGAGCACCGCGATCATCGCCGCGCGCGGCGGGTGCGAACTCACGACGCGCACACCCGCGTTCCGAGACCCAAGCTGTGCTTGAATCGCGCGCACCACGATCGGGTCGCTGACCGAGAGCGCGAAGGGAGTCGTCGCGTCGCCCCACTCGAGTTGCAACGCATCGCCGCGCCACCCACCGGCGCGCGCCCGCAACCACGACACGGGAACGTCTTCGCGCCGGCCGTTCGCGAACGCGACGGTCACCGTGCCGGCGCGCACTTCCACCGCGGCGCGCTCGCCTTGCGGCGGCAGGCCGGGGCCGAAGACGAGACCTTCGGTTGCCATGCGATTCGCTCAGCCGTTGTCGCCGTCGAGCAGACCGCCGAGGCCACCGAGGATCGAGCCCTCGCCGCGCCCGCGTCCGCCCCTCTGCGGTGCCGCCGCATAGATGCGCCCCGCCAAGCGGCTGAACGGCAGTGATTGCAGCCACACGCGACCCGGACCTTGCAAGGTCGCGAAGAAGAGACCTTCGCCGCCGAACAACGCGCTCTTGATGCCGCGCACCATTTGGATGTCGTAGTTCACCGACGGTTGCAGCGCCACCAAGCAGCCGGTGTCGACGTAGAGCTTCTCGCCCGCAGCCAAATCCTTCTGCACCAGGGTGCCGCACGCGTTCAAGAACGCCCATCCGTCACCCTGCAGGCGCTGCATGATGAACCCCTCGCCGCCGAACAAGCCGACACCCAAACGCCGCTGGAACGCGATGCCGATCGAGACTCCCTTGGCCGCGCACAAGAAGGCATCCTTCTGCGCGATCAGGTCGCCACCCATTTCCGCCAAATGCACCGCGATGACCTTGCCGGGAATCGGCGCGCCGAAGGCAACGCTGCGCTTTTGCTGCGAGGCGTTCTGGAACACGGTCATGAACAGCGACTCGCCGGTCAACAGGCGCTTGCCAGCGCCCATCAATGCGCCCATGAAGCCTTTGCTGCTCGCGCTGGCGGAGCCGTCGCCGAAGATCGTCTCCATGGCGATGCCGTCCTGCATGTACATCATGCCGCCCGCTTCGGCGACGACGGCTTCTTGGGGATCGAGTTCCACTTCGACGTACTGCATATCGTCGCCGAAGATTTTGTAGTCCACCTCGTGCATGCTGGCCATGTGTGTCCTCCTGCGTCGCGCGCGCCTCGGGTCCTGGTGGCCGGCGTGTGCCGGCCGCCACATCGTAGGGGGCTCCAACCGTTCAGGCAACGGGCGCGTCGGACGGTTGCAGCACTTGTCGAGTCTGCCTTGCGCTTGGCATACTGAGCACCTCAACCAAGGAGTGCGCCATGCACCGACGATCCAGCATCCTCATGGGCCTGGTTCTGTGCGCGGGGTTCCCCGCGGCGCTCGCCGCGCAATCGCTCAACATCGACTTCGGAAGTGCGGGCAGTACTCCGTCCGCGACCTACGACGCGGCTGGGGGCGTGGGAACTTGGAACAGCATCGGTGTGCTGCAGCCTTTCGTTCGCGCGCCGCTGTTGAACGGTGATGGGTCGTCGACCGGCGTCGAGATCTATATGTTCGGTGGAACCCAGCTCCTCGAAGTCGATATCCCGGAAACCAACGGCGACGATGCCGCTCTGATGGACGACATGCTGATCGGGTTCAACGATCCAGTCGACGTCTGCATCTGGGTGACCGGTCTTGCGAACGATTCCTACGAAGTGCTGACCTACGCAATGACACCTGGAGATCCGGCGACCATCAGTCCGGCGCGGGTGGATTTCGCGACCCCGGGGCCGACGAACGTCGGCGGCGCCTGGCCGGGAAGTCATATTCCGACCATCACCTTCGCGCGTCACACGATCACGATCGCGAACAACCGCATCGCGCTTCATTCCGGCACCTACAACGGCGGACCGTTCCAGTCCGGCATCAACGGCATCCAGATCCGGCCGCTGTCAGCGTCGAACACGCTGCCGGAACTGCACGGAACGCGGCTCTTGGGCGCGCATCCGAATCCTGCGTGCGGCGAACAAGCCTTGAGCTTCGTGCTCGGCGAGCGAGTGGGCGTCGCACTCGAAGTCGTGGACGTCGCCGGCCGCCTCGTCTGGCGCCAGGCCCTAGACACACTAGCTCCCGGCTCGCACGCGGTCACGTGGACGGGCGTCGACGCTCGTGGCCAGCGCTTGCCCGCTGCGACTTACTTCGTGCGCCTACACGACGCGAATGGCGGGATTGCCGGCTCGCGCAAAGTGATTCGGCTCGACAAGCACTGAAACACCAGATTGCGGGGGACAATCTCGAGCAACCTGCAGCGTGGCACCAACAGGAATTCTATGGAAGAACGTTAGCACGTGAAGTGGCGATCGTGGTCCCACTCGCGTCCAACAGCCGGAAGAAATAGACGCCACCCGCCCTTCTGGAGGGGTTCCACTGGAACACGTTGCCAGGAGGGTTGAACTGCTCGACCACGCGCCCCGACACGTCGTAAACGAGCAGCTTTGCCGCCACTGAGTTCGCACCGCTCAACCGGATTCGAGCGGTCCCTCGAACAATGGGATTCGGCGACACAACGAGAGAGCCTGAATTCTGAGGCCACCCAGCATCCGAGGAAACCTGCTGACCCCAGATTTG